>JAESFR010000052.1_pt1 | contig 284839 bp, 275 predicted proteins | sample 9266191 | NCBI WGS metagenome assembly JAESFR01 (sample SAMN14503063, study PRJNA617104) | algae metagenome | isolation source: Pleurocapsa minor HA4230-MV1 and co-occurring heterotrophs from cement on... | place: USA: Nuuanu Pali Lookout, Hawaii | collected 2009-07-20 | reverse complement strand
CCGGCTCCGCGTCATCGACGGCGACCTCGAGGAGGTGACCCGACACGAACTGACCGAAGCCATGTAGAACAACCCCAGAGGCCGACGCGGATCACCGACGGCTACACCACGACCCGGGACTTGGCCTGTCATGGGACTGCACTCGCACGTCGAGCTCGTCCACTCCCCGCTCGTCGGCAATTCTTGCTGGGCAACGCTGCGTCATTGGTCGACGACCCGTTCGTGACCCCGAAGCGGTGCGGCGGATGGTGGGGAGATCCCGGCGCGGTATCGGTCCCAGGTCGGAATCTGCGGCGACCGAAAGAGCGTTTGCAGCCAACTACAGGGACGAGCTTGGCCGAGGCGACAGCTCGCAGGTCCACACAAGGCTCCACGACAACTTCGGCTCGGCGATCGGCATGTCGAGAGTGCCTCGACACGAGCTACCCACGGCCGCCCTCGACTGCGCAACCCTCGCCGGTGTGCTGGATACCAGCCGGAGCCTCCAGCTCGAGTAGATCGGCGCGCTGGTCTACTGGAGCTGCAGGCTGGTCCTCGGGTGGCGCGCCGTCGTGAGTGCCAGGTGGACGGAGCCGTCTGGCGATACCACGTGAACCAGCGGTTCTTCGCCGAGTGGAGCAAGGTCGGGGAGGTTTGACCTTCGGGGTTGGGGAGACATCGCAGCAACGAAGGTCCGGCAGTTGGCTTTTCGCTACCGAGAATGTCCGTCCGCCTCTTCCAATCGTTCTTGGAGTATGCGGCAGCGCTCCTCAGCAGCTTCCCTAGAATCGCCATCCACCAATTCGAGCTGCGACTGCTTCGTTTGAATGTCTCTGCTCAACAACTGGCTCAAGGCCACGAACTCGGCGACATCGAGGTAGCTGCGAGCCGCTCGAACAGACGAGAGCCGACGGTCTGGGGGCGACTCCAAATCAACTGCGTCCCAGACCGCTTGGACAATCGGCGGCAGGTTCCGATCCATGCGGACACCGTACTGATCAGGCCCGGGAATCGCCTGCACCGGGCTCCCAGCGCGCCGAGACGTGCCGGACGGAAGGCCGCCCCTCCGTGGTTCAGCGAACCGACGCTCAGCCCGTGTTGCGCAGCCCGCTTGCGATCCCGTTGACCGCCAACAACACGGCCTAGTCGACGTCGGGGTCGTCCTGTTGTCGGGAGCGGTCCAGCAGTTCGACCTGCAGGACGTTGAGTGCTCGAAGGTTGCGGTCCCGCACCTCGAGCGTGTTGCGCAGCAAAGGGTGCTGGTCGAGCAGCCGTTCAGTGCCCAACAGCCACAGCACCGCCTCGACGCTGCGCTGGTACTCGTCGACGATCCTGTCGAACACCCCGCGGACATGGGCGGGGCCAGTTGCTCGACATAGCGGCGTGCGAGCACCAAGTCGTTCTTCGCCAGTGCCATCTCCACGTTGGACACGAAGGTCGGAAAGAAGTGCCAGTCCGCGATCATCTCCTGCAGGGTGTCATCTTGCCCGGCGTGACGAGCGGAGTCGATGCCGGTTCCGACGCCGAACCACCCGGGCACAAGCTGGCGGGACTGGGTCCAGCCGAACACCCACGGGATCGCCCGGAGATATCTCAGGCCGGTGTCGGCCTCGGCTGCTCGACGGGCCGGGCGAGGACCGATCTTGAGCCGGCCGAGCTCCTCGACGGGCGTCGAACTCAGGAAGTACTCGACCAGCTTCGGGTCCTCCACCAGCGCCCGGTAGGCGCCATAGACCGACGCAGAGACCTGCTCCCTGACCTCGTACCAACGATCGAGCACGGCGTCCGGATGTAGCGAGCGCCGGTGCAGCAGCGACGCTCGAAGCGTGGCCGACGTCGCCAGCTCGAGGTTTCGTCGCGCGAGGGAGGGGATGCCGTACTTGTCCGAGATCACCTCACCCTGTTCGGTGATCTTGACCGTGCCGTCCAGAGTGCGGTTAGGGCTGAGCAGGGACCGCGGCGCCGGTCGGGCCCGCCACCCCGCCCGACCGAACCGCCCTGCCGTGGAAACAGCCTCAGGCGGACACCGTGACGCTCGCACACATCGGTCAGCGACCGCTGGGCACGGTGGATCTCCCAGGTGGAGGTGGTGATGCCGCCCAGCTTGTTCGAGTCCGAGTAGCCGACCATCACCTCCTGGAAGTCGTCGCGGAGCGCGACGAGCCGTCGGTAGGTGGGAATGGAAAGCAACTCGTCGAGATCAGGCCTGCGAGGCGCAGCTCGTCGACCGTCTCGAGCAGCGGCACCACGCCGAGTTGTGCCGTTCCGTCGTGTGGGTCGACCAGGCCCGCCTCCCTGGCGAGCCCACCGCAGCGAGCACGTCGTCGACGCCGCGGGTCATCGACACGATGTAGGACTCGATGATGTCATCGCTGTAGCGATCCATCGCACGCCGAGCGGTGTCGAACGCCGCCAGCACCTCCTTGGCGGTCCCGTCGAGCGTGAACGCACGGGGCAAGAGAGATCGGCGACGATCCAGCTCTGCGACGAGCGGGTCGCGGCTCCCCTGACGGTCCAACGTGGCGTACAGCGTCGATCCTTCGCCGACCCGGTCGAACACGGCGGCGAGCGCCTCGTGGTGACGCCCAGCGTGCTCGCGCAGGTCCATCGTCACCATGGTGAGCCCGACGGCGAACAGGGTCCGAACGGCGCGGCGTACCACTCCGGCGACGAGCTCGTCGCCGGAGCTCCTGGACCGCGTGCAGCACCGCTTCCAGATCGTCGAGCAGCTCTGCGGTCGATGCGTAGTCCCGGCCACGCTCGAGTGCTGGCCGTGCCGGACGCGCTCGCCCGTGCGTTCCAGTCGTCGCCGGATGTAGGAGCAGGCGAAGCGGAACGGTTCGGTGGCGTTCACGACCCCGTACGCCTCGTGCGCCTCGGGCAGATCGACCCGCGCCCGGTCCAGTAAGGCCGTCAACGCTGGGGACACCGGAACGAGTCGGTCAGAACAGCTTTGCTGATCGACCAATCCGTCGAGGAGGCGGATCAGCACTTCGACTCCACGCTCAACGGGTTAACCGATCACCTCGGGGGTGACGAAGGAGTTGCCGTCGCGGTCACCGCCGACCCGCCTTCTGAAGCGCAAATGCGCCGGCCGGCCGGCAGGTACAGGCCTTGCTTGTCGCTCAGCGCACCCAGATCGTCGGCCAGACTCGGCAGCACGTCACGGCCGAGCGATTCCAGGTAGAAGAGGTTGTTGGCGGCCTCCTCGTAGGACGTGGGTTTCTCGTGGCGCGGCTCGTCAGTCCACCACAGACAAGTGGCCCAAGCGCTATGCGGTCTGATCGCCTCCGTCAGTGTGACGTTGGCAGGAAAGCAACCACGCTGCCTCGGCGACGGCCCCCACAGGCGGACCCACGGCGCCGCAGTTCGACGGCAGCGCCGTCTACATCCGACTGGCTCGTCGACAGTACCGGAGCCGGTCGGCGATGGAGGCGATCCTGGGCGCAGCCTGCAGGCCCCATCGCAGCACCGCGTCGGTGAACGGATCGGGAAGCATCCCGGCGATCGAGCTGGCCGTCGAGCCGAACCCGACCCGGATGCGGTTCGGCGGCTGATCGTCGAGCGCTGCACCCGCCACGGCCACGGCCACCTCGTCGGGGTCCGCGAAGTGGGGTTGCAGCCAGCTCACCGCCGCGGCCCAACCCTGGCGGGCGACCGCCGTGCTGGGATCGCCTCCGGCAGCCACGAGGTCGCCGGCGTCGTCCCAGACGTCGGTGTCGATGGCCCCGCACTCGACGACCACCAGCGAGACCCCTCGCTCCCGGAGCTCCGCCCGCCACACCTCCGACAGCGTTTCCAGCGCGGACTTGGCCGCTGCGTACCAGCCGGTGAAGGGCACGTCACCCGCTGCCACGACCGAGCCGATCTGGACGATCCGTGTGCAGGATCCCTCCAGCACTGCGAGCCGGGCGAGGCGAACCGGTCCCACCACCAGCGCCTCGAGCTGCTCGCGGGCGTCGTCGTCGTCGATGTCGACCACGGCTCCGAGCAACGCAGATCCCGCGTTGTTGATCACCACCTGGGGCCGGTGTCGGCGAACCACGTCGCGCGCCGCAGCCGCATCGGTCAGATCGAGGTGGTCGATCACCAGGGACGCTCCCGGGACGGCTCGGGAGTCGAGCGCACGGACCTCTCGCTCCGCGTCTCGGGAGCGAACCGTGGCGATGACGTCGACGCCGCGGCGCAGCAGCTCCTCGACGATCGCCGATCCCAAGGTGGAGCTGGCCCCGGTGACCAGCACGGTGGTCACGGGCTGGCCGGACGGGCGCTCGACGCGCGGGTGGCGACCCCGTGCAACACCCCCTCCAGCTCCGACGCGACGCGGCGCTCCACCCCGATCCGGCTGGCCAGACGGCCCAGCGGCCCCAGGGGCAGCTCGTAGCGGGCCTCGACGCGGAGGCGGCACCGGTTCGCTCCGAGCGGGGTGAGCTCCTCGAGGAGCCGGTACGCGACGCCCGGGACGAGGGAGCCCTCGACCTCGAGGCGATGCGGCGCGTCGATCTCGGTCACGGTCCAGGTCGAGGTCCACGAACGGCCGAGCAGTCGAACCGTCTGGCGGAACGTCTGGCCGACGCGATCGAGGGGTCCCGCCACCTCCACGGACACGGTGCTCGGCGACAGCTCCGGGAGGATCGACACGTCACGAAGCACCTGCCAGGCGTCGGACGTGCTGGCATCGATCTCGACCGTGTCCGTCAGCACGGCCGACGCAGGCGAGGAGCGACCGACCCGCGCCTCAGGCCTCGTCACCGGTGTCCTGCCCGCCTTCGCCGCCGACGTCGCGGTCGTCCTCGGCCTCGGTCGGCTCGTCGCCCGTGTCCGCCGTGCCGTGGCCGCCTGCGTCCTTGTCGTCCTCGGCCTCGGTCGGCTCGGTGGTGATGTCGTCATCGCTGTAGTTGGACATGGGTACCTCCTTCCCTGATGACGTCGGAACCAGAAGCGAACGCCTTGCCCAGCGACGGTGTGCTGGAGTCGCTGGTGGGCGACGTCGACTTCTTCGCCGACCACCACTGGGGTCGGCGTCCGATGCTGCGCTCCCACGCCGAGCTCGACGCTGCCGATGATCGCTTCGCCGAGCTGCTCGACCTGGACGACGTCGATCGCGTCGTGGCGGGTGGCGCTCGGACCCCGTCGTTCCGCCTGGTGCGCGACGGCGCTCGCCTGGACCCGTCGGCGTCCACCCAGGCCATCCGGCTCGGCGGCCGGGTGCTCGACGACGTGGCCGACCCGCGAGCCGTCGCGCACGAGCTCGCCCAGGGTGCCACCCTCGTGCTGCAGGGTCTCCACCGCACGTGGGCCCCGGTGGACGACTGGTGCAGGCGGTTGGAGGACGACCTCGGGCACCCGGTGCAGGCGAACGCCTACCTGACACCTTGCGCGGGGTCCGGATTGGCGCCGCACCACGACGAGCACGACGTCTTCGTACTGCAGGTGAGCGGCGCGAAGGCCTGGGACATCGACGGCCTCGGCGACATCGTGCTCGAACCGGGCGATGTCGCCTACCTGCCGGCCGGCACCCGTCATGTTGCGGCAGCGACGCGCGGCACCATGTCGCTGCACCTGACCATCGGTGTGCTCCAGGTGACGGTGGGCGACGTGCTGCGCCGTCTGCTCACCGCCGACGCAACCAGCGGATGGAACCGGGCGTTGCCCCTCGGGTTCCACGACCCCGATCGGGCCGCGTCACTGCGCAAGGCGCTCGAGCAGGCGACCGTGGAGGTGGCCGATGCGCTGGGGTCGGTCGACCTGGACGACGTGGTGCGCCACGAGGCGGACCGGCGACGTCGCCAGCGACGCCGATCGGGCCTGGGGCGGGTGTCGTCGGTCGCTCGCCTGCACGAGCTGGACGGCTCGAGCTGGGTGTCGCCCTGCCACGATCGCCCGGCGCGTCTCGTGGCACCGGCGACCAGCGCCGACCGGGTGGTGGTGCAGCTCGAGGACCGCCGCCTCACGATGCCGGGCGCGATGCGCGACGCAGTCACGCTCCTGCTCGACCGCCCGACGACCAAGGTGCAGGACCTCCCTGGCCTCGAGCCCGACGACCGTCTGGTGCTGGTCCGTCGGCTGGTCCGTGAAGGTGTCCTCGACGTCGTCGACCGCCCCGGCGCCGAACGGGGTAGGTGAGCGCCATGGCCGACGCCGACGACACGATCGCTGCACCAGGGGACCCGAGCGCAGGAGCGCCCGTGCCCGACGAGCACAACGCCACGACCACCAGGGAGGAGATCCCCGCGACCCCCGAGGAGGTCTTCGCGGTCCTGGCCGACCCGGCCACCTATCCCGACTGGCTGGTCGGAGCACGGCGCATACGTGCCATCGACGAGGACTGGCCGGCGGTGGGCTCCAGCTTCCAGCACACCATCGGTTGGGGGCCGGCACGCCTCCAGGGATCCACGTCGGTCCGACGCTGCACGCCCCCGACGGAGCTGGTGCTGGGCGCGGGCATGGGCCCGCTCGGTGAGGCAACGGTTCGCTTCGAGCTGACCGCGTCCAGCGGCGGCACCGTCGTCGAGCTCCACGAGCTGCCGGCGCGTGGCCCAGCCCGGTGGGCGGGTCGAGTGCTCGGGCCCGTCGTTCGGCTGGGGCTGTGGGGTCGAAACGCGGCCTCGCTCGGCGCGCTGTCGAACGTGGTCGCTCGACGGAACAGCGCATGACCGACACCGTCGACGCCGTGGTGATCGGCGCCGGTCACAACGGTCTGGTGGCGGCAGCGCTGCTCGCCGACCGCGGCTGGGATGTCCTGGTCGTGGAGGGCGCCGACCAGCCAGGAGGCGCCGTCCGCTCCGACGAGCTGGTTCCCGGATGGACGACGGACCTCTTCTCGTCGTTCTATCCCATGGCCGCCGCGTCGCCCGTGCTGCGTGGTCTGCACCTGGAGGAGCACGGCCTGCAGTGGTCCCACGCGCCCACCGTGCTCGCGCACCTGCGCCCCGATGCTCCAGCAGCGCTGCTGTTCCGCGACCCGCAGCGCACCGCGCAGGAGCTGGACCGCGCTCGACCGGGCGACGGCGCCGCATGGCTCGAGCTGAGCGCGATGTGGGACCAGCTCGGTCGCTCGGCGCTCGAGGCCCTGCTGTCGCCGTTCCCGCCGTTGCGGGCCGGAGCCAGGCTGGTCGGCACCGGAAGGACGCAGCTGTGGGATCTCGCCCGCTTGGCGATCCAGCCGGTGCGCCGGCTGGCCGCGGAGCGCTTCGCCGGCGTCGACCCGGCGCTGCTGCTCGCCGGCAACGCGCTGCACGCCGACGTCGGGCTCGACGCTGCTCCGAGCGCGTTCCTCGGGTGGCTGCTCGTCGGACTCGGCCAGACCGTGGGCTTCCCGGTGCCGTCGGGCGGCGCCTCCCAGCTCACCGCGGCGTTGGTCTCGCGGATGCGGCAGTCGGGTGCGGTGGTGCGGCTCGAGTGTCCGGCTCGTTCGATCGAGGTCCGCGGCGGTCGGGCGATCGGTGTCGTGACCGATCACGGCACGGTGCGTGCACGCCGTGCCGTGTTGGCCGCATGCGACGCCGAAGTCCTCTACGGCCGCCTGCTGGACGATCGCGATCTCCCGCCCGCCTTCATGGCTCGCATGGCCCAGTTCGAGCGCTCCCACGGCACCGTCAAGCTGGACTACGCCTTGTCGGGGCCGGTGCCGTGGCGCGACGAGCGCGCTCGTGACGCCGGCACCGTCCACATCGCCGACGACCTCGCGGAGCTGACGACCACCACGGCGCAGCTCGCCAACCGGATGCTGCCGTCGTCGCCGTTCCTGCTGGTCGGGCAGATGACGACCTCGGACGCTTCGCGGTCACCTGCAGGAACCGAGTCGTTCTGGGCGTACACGCACGTGCCCCAGGAGGCCCACGGGGATGCCGGCGGGGAGATCGAGGTGCACGGACGCCTGCGCGGCGAGGGGCTCGAGCGGTTCGCCCACCGGATGGAGGAGCGGATCGAGCGTCACGCCCCGGGTTTCCGCGAGCTCGTCGTGCGGCGCCGCGTGGTCGGACCGGACGACATGGAGGCGCAGAACCCGAGCCTCGTCGGGGGCGACATCAGCGGCGGCACCGCCCAGCTGCACCAGCAGCTCGTGTTCCGTCCGGTCGCCGGTCTGGGACGTGCCGAGACACCGGTCGAGGCGCTCTACCTGGCCTCGTCGAGTGCGCATCCCGGAGGATCCGTGCACGGCGCCGCCGGAGCGAACGCCGCCCGCGCTGCGATGGCCCGTGTCCGCCTGCGGCACTGGGGTGCCGTCGGCGCGGTCGGTGCCCTGGTCGCTGCACCTGCGATCACCTGGTCCGCCCGACGCTGACTCTGACGGACCCACGTCACGGGTGCTCGGGAGTGGCATTCACGGCCAGTCGGGCGAGGTCGTCGGCGAACCCTCCGGGAGTGCGCCCCCGACCGCGGGAGCTGGTCGGGCCGGAAGCCTGATGTCGGTACGCCCATGTTGGCGCCGTGGACGTGTCCATGGGTGTCGCGCCCGGGTGCCACCCGTGCCGGTAGGCCGCCTGGAACCACTTCCGACGTCTCGGCGAACAAGAACGGCGCCTCGAGGTGGCGAGGAGCCTCCAGCAGCTCGACAGTGCCGGCCACGGCGCATGCACCGTCGTCAGCGTGGCGGAGCTGGCGGACAACAGTCGAGGGAACCAGGCTGTTGGCGTCGGTGGACGCTACCCAGACGTTCGACAGCGGCGCTGCGATTCGCTCCAATGAGGCCTCTACCTCGGCGCCCTGGTGGCACCCGCCGAGTCGACGTCGGCCTCAACCACCCGATCGGAGCCGTGGAGCGATCGCAACGACGCGTCGACGGTGCGGTCACGACACCGGTGGGCCACGAGCAGGACGATGCGCTTAAGCACGCCTCCGCCTTTCGTCAATGGCCGTAGGACCGGACAACCCATCCACCGCAGCGGCCGAACCGTCAGCGCCGTCGCGAGAAGACCAGGGCGCGACGCCCACGGTCAGCACTGCCCAGGCGAGCGCCGTTTGCCAACAGGCCACCCCGGTAGGTGGCCAAGGCGTCGATCTCCAACGCGAAGCCTAGGACGGCGATCGTAGCCAGCCCGGCGACGACAGCACGTTGAGCCGCGTCGAGGAGCGCGGCGCCCGGAATCGGGACGCAGGCGGCCCCGACCGCCGCTGGTGGCGACCATCGGATCCGGAGACCCGCGGCGATCACCCGATCAGCAGGAGTGGGAACAGGAGGTAGAACTGCTCCTCGACCGCCAGCTACCAAGCGCAGACTCGTCGTCCACCGGACTGACTGGGCCGGCCGTAGATCGGGGTACGTGGGAGGCACTCACTTACACGGAGGTGCGCGATGTCGGACAACGCGGGGTTTAAGGTGACCAAGCTCGTCGGTGAATCCCCCGAGGGCATCGAGTCCGCTGTGCGATCGGCGTTGCGCACCTCTGCGCGGGCCGTGCGGGGCCAGACCTGGGCGCACATCACCGATCTCCGGGCGAACCTCGGTGAGGGCGGGCAGGTGGATCGCTGGCAGGTGACGGTCGAGGTCGCGGTCGAAGTCGAGGAATGAGCGCCTCTCCCCCGGAACCGTCTCCCGAGTGCCCCAAGCACATGGTGTACGGACCCTGCGGCGGCGTCCGGGACAGCGGCCGATGCGAACTCGACGATCGTCGATGCTGCTTCGTGGACCGACCGCTCCCTCTCTGGGATCTCGATCGGCCGGTGCCGAATCGCCGCCCCGTGCCCGCGTGCGATGCCACGCCGCTGATCATCTGCGACGTCCGGCCGCCGGAGCCGACGTTGAGCAGTGTTCGCTCTGTTGCAGAGCTCCATCGCTTCGCTGACGTGGTGTTGGTTGGCGACCACCACGAGACCGTCGATCTTCCCAGCAGCGTCGTGGGCGCGGAGTTGGCGAGGATGGGTCTGGAGCCTTGGGTAACCCTGTCGTGCCGGGACCGGAACCGCGTTGCGCTCGAGGCGGACCTCGTCGCCCTTCGAGAACTCGGCGTTCGCACGGTGCACTGCGTCACCGGCGACGCTCGAGCGCCGCATGTCCGACCAGGCTCAACCGCAGTGTTCGACCTTGACTCCCATCGTCTCGTCGCTTTGGCCACGTCGCTCGGGCTGGTCGGATCCGTCGCGGAGACCCCCGGCGCACCGCCAACTGGTGTGCGGGTCCACCGGGCCGTCGAGAAGCACCGAGCCGGAGCCTCGTGGTGCTTCGTCAATCTGTCTGGCCGCGCTGCTGTCGCACGCTTCGTGCGGACACTGCACGATCGAGCTCCCGCGTTGCGCCTGGTCGTCTGCATACCGGTGTACACCGACGCGGAAGGCCTCCGTCGCCTGAGAGCGCTTCCCGGCGTCGATCTGGAGGCCAAGGCGGCGGCACAAGTGCTCGAGACGTCAGCACCGCGTCGCGCCGGCATCGAGAAGGCGGCGGCAGCAGCACGCGACGCGCTCTCCCTACCCGGAGTCAGCGCAGTGAACCTGACGGGACCGGCATCCACACGGGGGGTTGACGAGCGCGCCTCGGTGCTCGCAGCGGTGGCGGAACGGGTCCGGCGATGATCGACCACCACCGCGACGAGTTCGACATGATGGCCACGTGGACTGCCGACGTGCTCGACCAGCTCCCGCTCGAACGGAGCATTCCAGGAGCCTGCAACGGGAGCAACAGCCCAATGGCCCTCGCATGGCTCGCCGAGTCCCTCCGCCTCGCCGATGCTGATCACCTCCTCGACATCGGATGCGGACTCGGAGGAGCCCTGGCGTGGGCACACCACCGCTACGAGGTCCGCATGACCGGCATCGAACCCATGGAGTCGGCTGCGCGCCGAGGTGCGACGCTGTTCGGCCACGAGGTGATCGTCGGATCGGCCACCAACCTCCCGCTACCCCCGGGTGTGATCGACCGGGCGTGGATGTTGGGCGTGCTCGACACGGTCGACGATCAGCCCCGAGCACTCCTGTCAACCCGAGCCGCCCTCGCCGACAGCGGTCGGCTCGGGCTGCTCGCGTACGTCGCGCGACGGCACATCGAGGCCGAACGAATCCCCGAGGGGAACCACTTCCTCACTGAAGCAGAACTCATCCAACTCTTGGTCGACTCCCGTTTCGTCATGCTCGACGCCCTCTCCTCCGATGAGCTCCTCGAGGCTCCGGTCGACTGGAAGGCAGAGAGGGCCCACATCACATCGTCGATCGCAACGCTGCACGGCGACGACGAAAGATGGGTCGGCGCGAATCGCAAGAGCCGTCAGATCGCTCAGCTGCTGCAGGACGGCTCCATCGCGCCACTCCTGATCTCAGCCGCCTGTGTGTAGCCGCTCTCGACGCAAGAAGGACAATGTCGGCACTGCCAGAGTGGGGTGAAGCATCACCACTCGGCCGCACCGCTCCACCGAACCTTGGTGGGATCGTCTTCTGGGCCGAGCACCGCAGAGTCGGCGCTCCGGGCCCGGAGGCTGAAGAGATGACCCCTCAGGTGAGGGATCGAGTCGGCTCGAGTTCTGGAGGGGTCGGCGCCTTGGGAAGAAACAGGTCGTTCGACCCCGACCAGGAGTTCCAGCATGTCCGACTCTCCCGCAACCACTACTCCTGAAACGACGAGCTCGAGTCAGTCGACGTCGACGTCGGTCGCTCACCGGTCCGATGGTCCGAAGCGTTCGGAGCTCGTGACTGATGACGGCAAGACCTCGATCGCCGACACCGTCGTCGCCAAGATCGCAGGCCTTGCGTGTCGGGAGGTCTCAGGTGTGCACGACATGGGCGCTGGCGTCGCTAGGACGTTCGGGTCCATCAAGGACATGATCCCTGTCGGCGGCAATGACCCGTCACCCACCCGCGGTGTGAGCGTCGAGGTGGGCGAACGGCAAGCGGCGATCGACCTCGACATCGTCGTCGAATACGGCGCATCGATCGTTGACATCGCAGCGGCGATCCGCAGAAACGTCATCGGGCGGTTGGAGTCGATGACGGGACTCGAGGTGAGCGAGGTGAACGTCACTGTCGACGACGTGTACCTCGGCGAACCCGAATCTGGCGAGGAGCCACGGGTCCAATGACGGAGTGGACCCCTCAACGGCTCGACGACCTGGCCGAACGGTTGCTCGCCAGCCCCCACATCGTTCGGTTGTCCGGCGGTCCGATGGGAACCGTGGCCACCTATCTGCCAGGGCGACGCATCCCGGGGCTGCGGGTCGGCGACGACGACAGGATCGAGATCCATGTCGTGATGGCGCCGTCCTCGACTGTTGACGACATCGAAGCCGGCGTGATCAGAGCGCTCGACGACGCGTCGTCGCTCGGATCGCTGCATATCGACGACATCGACATCGTCACCGAAACGGTGGCTGCGGCGATCGAAAGGACCAACGCATGAGGACCACACAGTTCGGACTGCTGCTCGGAGCGATCTTCGGGTTCGCACTCGTCTCGCAGGGCTTCGGGGAGATGCTCGTTGTTATGCTTGTCGCTGCTGTGGGATGGGTAGTCGGTGCCGTGCTCACCGGCGATCTCGACGTGGCAGACCTGCTCGAGCGGTCATCGCGCAGCGGCTCTCGGAACCGCAAATGATCAGCTCCGGGCTGTCGGACCCTGCCGAGCGAGGGATGCTCGACATCTCGCCCCGGGCAGTGTCGAGGATGGCGTCCAAGTCGATCGCGCAACGAGCGGGCATCGATCGCCTGCCCGACGTCACGGTCAGGTCGAGCGGTCCGAAGGGCCTCAACCTGTCAGCTTCGGTGACCCTGCCGTATCCCGCTGAGCCGCTCGTCGTGGTGCTCGACCAACTTCGCGACGACGTCGCGAAAGATCTTTCACGCCAGACCGGCAGAGCGGTAGAGCGGATCGACCTGCGCGTTGAGCGCTTCTCGTCGCAGCCCCAGCAGCCGGTCCGTCGGGTCGTTTGATCGGAGCAGGCATGCGCATCGCCATCCCAGTGCTCACCCGCCTTCTCTCCGCACTGTGCGCACTCACTGTCGCCGCCGCAGGTGCGCTCATCGTGGTCGAGGTGATCGCCAACTGGACCGGCAACGGCTTCGTAATCCTTCCCGCCGACTGGCCGTCGCAACTTCGATCCACCGCGTGGGAGGCCCCCATCGCACGCAACGCGCTGCTCATCGCCTTGCTGGTCGCACTCGTTCTCCTCCTGGTCGCGTTCTGGCGGCGTCCCCCGCTCACCGTCGACACGCACGAGAACGGACTCCGTGTCGAGCGTCACGCGCTCGAGGCCAGTCTCCGTCGACGACTCGACGTCATCGACGGTGTCGACGAATCCCGCGTCCGCATCGACGCCAACCGGATCCGTGCGTCGGTCGAGACCTCACGCCGCATCGACCCCGAGTCGGTACGGCTCCGTGCGGTCGAGGAGCTGACCAGCTTCTGCACCCTGCACGACCTGCGTCTCACACCCGACGTAGCGCTCCGAGCCAAGCGGGGTCAAGCATGAAGCGCCGACGCAACCGCCAGCTCGCGCAGCAGCGTGCCATCCTGGCAATCCTGGGCATCACCGTCGGCGCAGGGGCAGTCGCCGGGCTGCTGATCGCCTTCGGCGTGCTCGACCAGCTCACCCCGTGGGCCGATGGGTCCGCACCGCTGCTGAACGACGGGCTAGACACGAGCCTGGAGTCGAACGCGGTCCGGTTCCAGGTCGCAGGGCTCGCCGTCGGGGTGCTGCTCGTCGTGTTCGGGACGTCGTGGCTTCGACACCAGATCCCTCCGATCCGGCATCAGCAGGACCACGAGGTGCCCAACGCCAGCGAGATCGCCGGCACCAACACCATCGACGGCTCAGCGCTCGCAGGAGCGATCGCCGATGACCTCGAACGTCATCCGGCCGTCGAACGCGCTGTGGTCGAGCTCCGTGCTGACTCTGCGTTAGTCCGTCTCCAGATCTCCGCCGCCGACGATCTCCCGCTCTCCGAGCTCCGTTCCTCGGTCATCGCTCCTGCGCTCGAGCGAGCGTCGGCGGTGGGCGCGTTCGACTCCGAGCTCACCGCAGAGACCGACGTTCGGTTCATCGAAGCCGAACGCATCATCGCCTAGCCCGCCTTCGCGGCTCGGTGACACGTATGGCAGCGCTGCTGCCACGACAGGAAGGAGAGCATCATGGCTGATCACGAGTCGGGACCCGAGGCCGGCGTCTCGGGCATCGTCGAGGACCTCAAGGGCAAGGCCAAGGAGGTCGTGGGCAACGTCACGAACAACGAGTCCCTGCGCAACGAGGGCGAAGCTCAACAGGACAAGGCGCGCGCAGAGCGCGACGTCGCGGCGAAGGAAGCCGAGGCCGAGAAGGCTCGTGCCGAGGCGGCCGTCGCCGAGGCCGCCCAGCGCTCTGCCCAGTCGGACGCCTGAGCCGTGACCATCGGTGCAGCCCTCGCCGTCATCGTCGTCGGCATCATCATCGCCGCGCTGGTCAACTCCACGATCGGCATGATCGTCGCCGTGATCGGAGTCGTCGGTCTGGTCGTGGCGATCCTCACGAACGAGCGAGCCCGCCGATGACGGCAGTCGGCGGCGGCCGGTCGAACCGGACCGGCCGCCGCCGACACGCAGCGGACACGACACCGAGCCAGACGATCCGGCTTCGTCCGCGCCGATGAAGGGGCCTCGTTGAGTCCGTCGATCCTCTGGTACGTCCACGATGTCGGTGACGGTCACCTCCGTCGGTGCGCTTCCGTGCTCCCTCATCTTGATGCTCCAGTGGTCGTCGCGACGTCGCACCCGTCGGCGACTGCGCTGGCGGCGTCCGCCGCTGCAAGGAGCGGCCATCCGATGCGCGCCGTTCGTATCGTGCGTTCGGACCGCGCACCAAGCGCGTCGCACGGACCGGGTCCGTTCCACCACGTTCCGGTCGGAGCGGCCGCGCGAGAGCGAGCCATCGACCTGCTCGACACGATCGAACGATTCGACTGCACCACCGCAGTCGTCGACGTCTCGGTGGAGACAGCGGTGCTGTGTCGCCTTGCGGGCCTGCGAACGGTGGTGCTTCGCCAGTCGGGACGACGCTCCGATGATGCCCATGCGCTCGCGCACGCGTCTGCGGACCTCGTGTGGATACCCCAGCACGCCCAACTGGAGCCGCACGTCGAGCACGGTCGCGTTGCGTTCAGCGGGGCGTTCAGTCGCTACGACGACGCTCGAATCGAGCGGTGCCGGTCGTCGTTCCACGCGCCGCTCTCTGCGCAGCGCCGTCGACGTAAGGTCGTCGTGATGCTCGGCGCAGGCGGGTCGGCGTTTCCCGAGTCGATCTGGGCCCGGGGTGGAGCGCCCTGGGACATCGAGGTCGTCGTGCTCGGCTCCTCTCGACGGTGGACGGCCGGATCGGTGCGCTCGCTCGGCCACGTCGACGACCCCCTTCCATTGCTCTCGGGTGCCGACGCAGTCATCAGCAGCGGCGGCTGGGCGTCGGTGCACGACCTGGCGAGCCTGAACGTGCCCAACGCCGTCGTGGCCGAGCAGCGACCGTTCGACGAGCAGGCCGTTCGTGCCGCTGCACTCGGTGAGGCTGGTCTGGTCGTCTCGCTGGACCGTTGGCCGGTTCCGGCAGAGCTGCCGAAGGCACTTGAGCGTTGCGCCGCGCTCCGGGACGACCGATGGGTCCCGTACTACGACGGCCAGGGCGCCCGTCGCGCCGCTCAGACGATCTCGGAGGTGCATCATTCCCGGGCCTGAGATGTCGGTGGTGATCCCGACCGCCGGTCGAGACGAGCACTTGCGGCGATGCGTGGGCGCTCTCGTCGATGCGCACATCGAACTCGAGATCGTCGTCGTCGACCTGGCGGTCGCCGGATCGGTCGACGAAGTGCTGGGCAGCATCGCCCTCCCCCACCACACACAACTGCTCCAGCTTCCCCCGTGGGCGCCCGGGCTGTTGCGCGTCGGCGAAGGCCGCAACGTCGGAGCAGCCGCCGCGACGACGGCGCGCTTGTGCTTCCTCGACGTCGACTGCCTGGTCACGCCCGACGGACCTTCCACGTGGAACCAACGCCTCACGGCGGGAGCAGCTGAGATCCTCATGCCGCCCGTGCGGTTCCTGCGCCACGATTGGAGCGACATCGTCAGCGACGACCCCGTCGGCACCGACGTTTGGATGCAGGCGAGCGTCCCGGCCGACCGCCCCACTCCAAAGTCGGACCGCGTCGCCGTTGATGAGGTCGATCTCTTCTGGTCGCTCGCGTTCTGCTGCACCGCCGCCACATTTCGGCGCACCGGCGGCTTCGACATCTCCTACGTCGGCTACGGAGCCGAAGACACCGACCTGGCACGCCGGGCCGCCCGGAACAGGCTGGGTCTGGTGTGGCTGAGCGGGCCGCCGGTGTTCCACCAGCACCACCCGCCGTCGCGCTGGGATCCCGATCGCCTGCCCGCGCTGGTTGCCAACGCCCGCCGGTTCCGCTCGCGCTGGGGTGACTGGCCGATGCCCGACTGGCTCGCCGAGCTGGCAGCGCGCGGCGTCGTGATCTGGGACCCGTCGGAGGACGTGCTCGAAGTCGCGGAAGAACCATGCTGAGCGTTCGTCATGGCACGGTCGTGCTGGTCGGACCCGCGCGCTTCTCAACCGTGGCCCCGTTCGCCGGCGGGCTCGAGTCGTTCGTCCAGACCCTCGGCGACGGGCTCCGCGGCCGATCGCACCGAATCGTGACCGTCGCCGGTGTGCGCCCACCCAGCCCCTCGACCGAGCATCGGTGCGACGTCGCGCACAGCGCCGCCGAGGCGGCCGCCGACGGCGAGGCGCTCCGCAACGCCGTTGCGGACGTGCTCCGCCGTGAGCTGGTGCACGTGATCCACAACAACTCGAGCTCGCCTGAGGTGTTGGACTTCGTCGGTGCGGTTCCACGGTTCGAGATGACGCTGCACACCCCGCCACTGCCTGAGGTGGTCCGAACGCTGGCGGCGACGTCTGCTGTGAGCCTGAGCACCCCGTCGCACGCCAACGCGACCCGCTGGGCAGAACACCTCGGCCGAACCCCCGATGTCGTCCACAACGGCGTCGATCGCACGGTCTTCGTTCCCTGTGCCAAGGACCAGCCGTACCTCGCCTGGGTCGGTCGCATCGTCCCCGAGAAGGGTCTGCACCTCGCCCTGAAGACGGCTGCCCTGCTCGAGATGCCGCTGCGCATCGCAGGACCCATCCACGACGTCCGCTACTTCCGCCGAGAGATCGAACCGTTCATCGGCCACGGAGTGTCCTACGAAGGCCACCTCGGTCCACCATCGCTGTCCCGACTCCTCGCCCGAGCGACGACCACGCTGGTCACCCCGTTGTGGCCCGAGCCCTTCGGGCTGGTCGTGGTCGAGTCGATGGCGAGCGGCACCCCAGTCGCCGCCGTGGGCAACGGGGCACTCGGGCCCGGGTCCGCGTACCCGGACGACGTCGTTGCAGTGACACCACTCGCCGACGCCGCCGGTCTGGCGGGTGCGGTGCTCCGAACGCTGCACGTCACCGCGACCCGATGTCGGGAAGCGTCTGCTCCGTTCGACCTCCGCAACGTCGTGTCCGCTTACGAACGGCGATACGGGCTCGGGCCGCCGGCGTCCGATGACGCGCAGCCCGTGACGCAATGACGATCGACCCCTACGAGCTCGCTCTCGCGATCCTGGGGCTCGCCGCGCTCGCCGCCGCATGGACGCCGTCGTTCACCGAGCGGCGACCGCTGTCGGTGCCGATGGTGCTCGTAGGGTTCGGGGCCCTCGTGTTCCTGTCGCCACTAGGACTTCCGGCACCGGATCCCCGTTCGTGGTTGGACGGCGTAGAACGTCTGACCGAGTTCGTGGTGATCGTGTCGCTCATGGGGGCCGGCCTGCGCATCGATCGCCCGTTCGGTTGGACGTCGTGGTCGACGGCGTGGCGAATGGTCGCACTCGCCATGCCGCTCACCGTCGCTCTCATCGCGCTGACGAGCTCGGCGATCGCCGGTCTAGCGCCCGCCGCAGCCGTACTGCTGGGTGCAGTCCTGGCGCCGACTGATCCGGTGTTGGCATCCGACGTGCAGGTCGGTGAACCAACCCTCGACGAGGAACCGTCACCCGACGCCGAGGAGGACGTTCGCTTCACCCTGACCGCAGAGGGGGGACTGAACGACGCGCTGGCGTTCCCGCTCGTCTACCTGGCGCTGGTGCTCGTCGAGCCGTGGGACGCTGCCGATCTGTGGGGATGGTTGGTCTGGGACGTCGTCGGCCGCATCGTGATCGGCGCCCTCGTCGGGGCAGCGGTCGGGGCTGTTCTCGGACGCATCGCCTTCCGGCCTCCGGGGCCGCTCAGAGCACTCGGCGAAACGCCCCAAGGGTTCGTCGTCATCGCAGCTACCCTCCTGTCCTACGGCGGTTCCGAACTGTTCTCGGGGTACGGGTTCCTCGCCGTGTTCATCGCCGCAGTGATGCTCCGCCGCTCCGAGCACCGCCACCAGATGCACGCCGCACTGCACGAGTTCGCTGAGCAGACCGAGAACCTCTTCGTTGCCGGCCTGCTGCTCGTCTTTGGTGGCTCGCTCGTCACGGGCGTGCTCGGCGCACTGAGCTGGCGAGGAGCCCTGGTCGCCCTAATCGTGGTTCTCGTCGTGCGCCCGCTCAGCGGGATCGCCGCACTGACTAGATCTCCACTGACCACAGCCGAGCGGCTGACCATCGCCTTCTTCGGTATCCGAGGATTTGGATCGGTGTACTACCTGGCGTATGCGCTGAGCGAGACCGAGTTCCCCGAAAGCGATGAGCTATGGGCGATCGTGGCGTTCACGATCCTGCTGTCGGTCCTCGTCCACGGCGCCCTCGCCACACCGGCGATGTCGACGATCGACCGGATGGCCCGTCACCGCCAACGACGAACCACCCGTCGAGACGCATGACGACCCTGCGATCATGGCCACGGCGAGGGGCGCACGCTCGACATCTCGGCGGTTCGGCGAACGACGACGATGGCCACGTCGTCTCGCTGGTGGTCGATCTCGGGCAGCATGGCTCGCAGGATCGCATCCGCGAGGTCTTGGACGTTGTCGTGATCGACGGACTCGGTAACGATCGCCGATGAGAGCAGATCGATGCCGTCGTCCAACGTGCGGCTCGGGTTCTCGACGAGACCATCGGTGTAGGCCACCAGCACGTCGCCGGGTGCGAACTCCGTGGCGTGGACAGTTGCGTTCCCGGCCGGGAGCCCGAGCGGCGGAAGCAGCGTTGCGGTCAGGCGGCTGACGGTCCCTCCGTCGCGGATGAGCGCCGGTGGATGCCCTGCGCTCACGGCGTGCAGCGTGCCTGCCTCGAGGTCGAATATGGCGATCATCGCGGTGCCGAGGAACTCGACGTCGTCGGCGCAGAGCACACGCGACGTCGTGGCGAGGAGGGTGTCGAGTGAGTAGCGCTCCGCGACCTCGGTTCGCAGGACACCGTTGAGCACACCACGGATCCGGGCCATCCGCGCAGCGGCGGTGACGCCGTGTCCCACGACGTCGCCGACCACGGCGACGACGTGGTTCGGCGAGAGACGTACGAGTTCGTACCAGTCTCCGCCGAAGCCCAGCTCGGTCGTGGCGGGCCGATACCGGACAGCGATCTCGAGTCCGTCGATGGCCGGGAGGTCGGGAAGCAGCTCGGTCTGCAGGCTGCGAACCAGCTGAGCGCGAACGTCGCTGATGCGGGTCCGCTCCAGGCACTGCGCGACCATCTCCGCCACCGCGTCCACCCTGCTGCGAAGACTCCGGTCGTCGAAGTCGACGGGTGAGACCCAGCCGAGCCCGAGGACGCCGCCAACGGTACGATCTGGCCGCCACAGCGGAACCCCCGCGACAGCGCACAGGCCGGTGGCCACGACGTCGCTCCACGATGCCGCGTACTCACCGCCCTCCTCGTCGGGTCCGCCGACAGCGACGAGGCGGCCTCGGCGGTAGGCGCCGGCGATGACGACCGGCGCATCGAACGACACTCGGGCGTACTGCGCTGCGATATCGGCGCTCAGGTCGCCGGGCTGCACCATGCGAATGGAGCCGGTCTGGACGTCATCGATCACGCCGAGGTTGACGAACGCGGCACCGGTCGCTGCTCGCGCTTCCGAACTGACGACGACCTGTGCGACCTGCTCGGCGGTGGCCGCGCTGCTGAGCTCGCGGCCGAGCGCCGCCAACGCCTCGACCTGGCCGTACAGTTCGATCCGGTCGGTGATGTCGAGCCCCGAGACGGTCATTCCGGAGACCTCGTCGCGGTCGAACATGGGGACGAGCTGGAAGTCGATGGTGACGAGGCGGTCACCCTTCAATCTGACCACGTCGTCGTAACGTGAGGTCTCGCCGCGCTGTCCTCGCTCGATCGCCGCTCGTAGCCGCTGCTGAACCGCAGGGTCGTGAGACCACCAGAACGTCTCGTCGAACGGTTTGCCGAGTACGTCGCGCTCGGCAAGACCTCCGGCTTCGAGCGCCGTGCGGTTCGCATCGCGGAGCACTCCGTCGCGGTCGAGAAACCCCACGAAGCTGAACAAGCCATCGATCAGGGCTTGGCGCTGCTCCCGTTCGCGCAGCAGTCGGCGTTCCAGGGTCAACTGGTCCGACACGTCGACCACAGCGCATCCGACGGCGGTGACGACGCCGTCGGGGCGTCGTACGGGGAAGTAGCTCGCCATCGTCGCCAATTCGACCCCCGTGCCGGGCTGAACGCCTGTGAGACGGCGGGCGTCGACGCGGCACTCGGATTGCCACACCTCGGACAGCATGGAGGCCAGCATCTGACCAGTTGCTCCCTCGAACACATCGGTGACTCGCCGATGCAGGTGCTCGTCCGCGGTTCGGTTGTTGAGCCGCAGCAGCTCTCGGTTGATCTCGACGAAGCGCAGCTCTTGGTCGAACACCGCCAGCCCGATCGGTATCTCGTCGCTGACGGCTCTCCACAACGACGCCGAGGCTTCAGCCCGTTCTCGTGCCGCGACCTCTTCGCTCAGGTCCAACACGATCGAGACCCAACGGAACGGTTCTGCTTCGACCTGCATCGCAGCGACCATCAGCGAAACAGGATGGCCGTCGTGGTGCCGGTACTCCTTGCGGAAGGCTCCGGAGAACCCATCTTGACGCATGCGCTCGAGCGCCGCTCGGTCGGCCTCACGCCACTCGGGGGGCGTCAGCTCGACCCAGTTGAGCGCACCAGTGTCGAGGTCGCGTCGCTCGTACCCGATCAGCGCAAGGAAGGAGTCGTTCGCGAAAGTGATCAGCTGGTCCTCGCCAGCGATCACCGGAACGGAGTCGGACGCGGCGATCTGCTCCCACCACGCCGCGTCCGACGAACCTCGTGGCGCGGTCACAGCGTCACCGATCGTCGGAGACGAAGCACTCGCGGCTGCACGCTGTCATTGCTCGAGATGACGATTGGCTGATCGGACAAGGCAGTCAAAGGGATGGGACCGAGTCGGGGGGTTCTGTGGTCGGTGGCGGTACCGGGTTGTCGGGGTGTGTGGGATCGGCAGGCTGATACCGATCGAACGCGCCCGATCGTTGGACGTAGGACGCCGCAGCGACCCGGTTGCGGATCCCGAGCTTGGCATACACGTTGCGAAGGTGGCTCTTGACCGTCTCGAGACCCACATAGAGCGACGCCGCGATCTCAGGATTGGTGAGGCCTTCTGCGCACAGGACCAACACCTGGCTCTCCCGCTCCGACAGACCGTCGGCCTTGCCGGGCCACTCCAGAACGGCGAGCGCAGAGCGATCCGACGCATCGGACGACTGGTCCGGCTGGTCCGCCACGCCGATCGCCTCGACGTACTCACCACCAGCGATGCGGACCAACACGTCTGCGATCTCGTCCCCCGGCAACGCCTTCGAGATGAAGCCGGAAGCTCCAGCTGCCACAGCGTCCTCCATCAGCCCGGGTCGGAAGTCCAGCGAGAACACCGCAACTCGGCCGACCTGGTCGTCCGAGACCAGAGCTCGCAGCGCCGGCTCGGCGATACCCACCCGACCGTACGTGTCGTACAGCGCGACATCCACTGGACCGTCGACGAGCTCACCGATGACGATGCGATCACGCACCACAAGTCGATCGGGGTATCTGCGAAGCATCGCTGCCACACCCTCGACGATCAGCTCGTAATCGTTGACCGACGCCACTGCGATCGGGAGCCGGACTGAAACCATCCCGGCAGTCTGTCACTCGCCCCTGCCGGTTGACGTCATCGAGACGCCCCTCACGTGAGGGGTTCCCACGCTCCCGCATCATTCGAGCACGACCGTTGCTGGAAACAGCATAGCGACCACAGTCAGTTCGCTCGTGGGCCGAGCAGGGCGAGCAGCGGCGCCATGGCGGTCATCGCCGATACGACGATCACCACCCCGGCGGTTCGTGTTCGCTCATCGGAAGCGCTCGACCCGACCCACCAGCCCATGGCGCGCCGCAGCGCTGGCAGCACCGGCCATCCCAGCAGCGCGACGGTCGAGGCGGTCCCGACCAGCATGGCCGGCGCAGGCCCCAGGTGTTCGAGATGGGGTGCGACGAACCATGAGTGGAGCACCACCAGCGGGTAGAGGCCGGCCAAGATCATCAAGTTCCGCATCCAGAACGGCTCGGTGGACCCGGCCCCGTCGCTCGGGCCGGGCGGTCCTGGCTCCGCCGCTCGAGCACAGGAGTGAACCAGAGCACCATCACTGCAGCGCTGGCGATGAGGATCGCGGTCTTCACCGCAGGGCCTCAGGGACCGACCTGCGAACGTCCCGAGTCGGTCTCGATCCGTTCATCGTGCGCTGCGGGCGGACGGTGTTCGTGGCCCGGCTGCGCAGGGGTCCGCCGCTGCTCCTTCATGCGCGCCTCGTAGACGTGACGGCGGCCTGACTGGAACTGTCGTTCGAGTTCGGTGAGTGCATCGCTGACCACTTGGAAGTACAGGGCGTCGAATTCCTCGACGATCTGGAAGGTCCAGCGTCCGTCGAGGACATTGCGGCCGACGATCTCCTTCTGTAGTGCATCGGCAACTGCGCCAGCTCCCGCGTCCCGTAGCCATGTCGGCAGCTTCTCCGAAGAGGATGTCAGCGCGCCCGATCAACTAGTGGAACGAATACAGATGGCCGCGCGCTCGCACGACGTACTGGCCCCACACGTCAGCGCGCGCCCTCTCGATCGTTTCCACACCTCGCCGTCGACGGTCACGCAAGGGAACGGCCCTCAGCCGCCGGGCGGCTTGCGGAAAGCTGCCAAGACCTCCGCTGCGTCGGCGCGGAACAGTAGATCCGGCGCGCACACATCGACAGGTTTCCCTCCGGGCAACCTGCACGACCACCCGACCGCAACTCTCTCCCCCCCCCCTCCGGCCGGCTCCCGCGAAGCGCCTTTCGTGCAGTCCGCGAATGCGGAGCGCTCGCATCGGCACGCCGGGTCCAGGACGCACGGGTTGCCAACGACCCTTCGTCGTCACACCCGACCGAGGCCAGCGCCCCATCCACCCCGCCCAGCGTCCCGCACGGGTGGGTCAACAGGTTCCCCCCAGGGGGAACCTGTCAATGTGTGCGCGCCGGATCTGCCGTTCCGCTCCGACGTGAGCGGGAACTCCGACCGGGCTTCCCGAGGAGCCGCCCGGCGGTGGAGGGCGGCATCTGCAACTGGCTATTTCGCGGAGAGCGGGACGATCGCTCGCTGAGGGGTGGGCCGGGGTAGGTGACGTCCCCTGCGACGACAAAGGAGGCGGCTCGCGAAGGTCTGAGCCCGTTCCCCCACCGCTTCGGGCCTTGGCGTCTGGACGACCCGCCCCAGGCGGCAGGGCCGATTTCGAGCGTCCGCCCCTGACTACCTCTGGAGTCAGCGCTTGCTGGCAGGCGCGCACTGGGGCGGCAGCTCCGACGAACCGCGCAGCGGCGAATGGCTGGTGCCAACTGGGGGCGCCCCGAGGCTCTGGACGCTCCTCCGCGGCGACGGGTGATGCCTCGACCGATCCGTGAATCTGAGAGGTTCCCGCTCAGCATCCTGCTGAGCCGCAGGTCGTCGACATCGCCTGTAGGACCTCCCGCTGGAGCTCCCGCTCGGCTTCCCGTTGAGCGACGCCTGCCAAATGGACCTCCCGCTGGACCTCCCGCTGGACATCCCGCTGGACTCTTGCGGGCCCCGACAGCGGAGCGGTCTCCGGGCGCCCTGGGCGTGCGACCGGACGAGCTTGACCGTGACGCCGTTGCGGAGGGGTGCTGCGCAGCGACTGCGCTGGCGCCACGACACCGACGGTCCGGCGCGACCTTCCAACGCATTCGAGGGCCTACGAGGGTGAGCCTCAACCGACCCGGAGCCGCGCATGTCCGACGCCGCCACACCTGAACCCGACATGCCACGCCCGAATCGCTCACAGCGACAAGGAACGCGACGAAGCCTCGAGCGCGCCGCTCGCGGTGAACCGGCGGGCGGCGAAGCGATCGTTACGTCGGTCATCTGGACGCCGGCGTCCACTAGCCTGACGGCCCTGCTCGCAGTCGCGCTGACTGCCTATGACATCACATGTGAGTGAACCGGAGGGCGCGGTGACCGCGACCCGAGCAGCGATCTACTGCCGTGTATCGACCGACGACCAGGCCGAGCACGGCACCAGCCTCAACGACCAGCAATCTCGCGCCGGTGCCTACTGCGACCGCGAGGGTTGGGCGGTCGCCGGCCTGTTCGTCGATGACGGTGTGTCCGGAGCCACGACCGACCGCCCCGAACTGAACCGGCTCCTCGCCGATGCCGCCCGGCGGACATTCGATCGGGTCGTGGTGACCGACCCGGACCGACTATCGCGAGACCTTGTCGACGGACTCGTGATCGAACGCAAGCTCGCCGCCTTCGGCGTCGAAGTCGTCTATCTGGTCCAACCGTCCATGAGCACCCTCGAACGCCAAATCAGGGGTGTCATCGCCGAAGAGGAACGACGCAAGATCCGAGAACGCACCTCCCGTGGTTTGCGCGCCGTCGCCGCCGCCGGGCACTGGCCCGGCGGACCGCCGCCCTACGGATACCGCATCGCCCGAAACCACGGCGAGCACAGCACCCTCGAGATCAACGACACCGAAGCCGCGACCATCACCCGCATGATCGACGAGCTCGTCGATCAACGCCGCACCACCTGGGAGGTCGCCACCGGCCTCAATGCAGACAATGTCCCGACCCCGAGCGCCGGGCGCCGTCTCTCCAACACCGGCACCACACGATGGACCCACAGAAGGGTACGAGACACCCTCAAGTCGGCCCGAGGCATCGCCGGCACATGGACCTACTCGACGGCCGCCGGCACATTCACGATCTCGATCCCCGCCATCGTCACCGAACGACGCCTCCAACAACTTCGAGAGCGGCTCGCCGAGTCATCCACCGGCGCAAACGCCACAGCCAAGAAGCACGAGTTTCTCCTCGCCCGACGGGTCACCTCTCCGTGCGGGCACCCCATGCACAGCTATGCCCGACCCGACAGCACCGGCCGCGTCTACCGGTGCTCACACAGCACCGCCGACCAAGGACCAGACCGGTGCAACTGCCAACGGGTATCTGCAGACGCCATCGAGTCAGCCGCCTGGAACCTCGTCACCCACGAGCTCACCGATCCCGTCCGCCTTCAGCAGCTCGCCGGGATTGCCGCCACCCACAGCGCGGGCCCGGACGGCATCGATGACCTCCGCACCCTCGACCGCAAGATCAAGCGCATCGAGAGCGCCATCGGCCACGACATCGCCGATCTCCTCGCCACCGGCGCTGACCCCGCTGCGATCCGCACCGCCAACCAAGAACTCGAACGTCGCCTCGCCACCCTCCGCACCCAACGACAGACCGCCCTGCGTTGGGCCGCCGCCCGAGCAGACCGAACTGCACAGCTCGACCGCGTCCAACGCCTCGCCGCGTCAGCCGCCGCCGCCCTCGCCCACCCAACACCCGAACTCCGAGCAAAGGTCGTCGACCTCCTCGACATCCGCGTCACCGTCACCGGACACCAGACCTGCCAGACCTGCCACGGCAAAGGACTCCTCCCCGACACCGGAGACCACCCCGACCACCGACGCCGCAGCACCGGAACCATCTGCCCCACCTGCAACCGCTACCGCACCCTCCCCCTCATCGAACTCCACGGCCTCCTCCCCAGCACCGACCACCTCCCCGACACTCCAGACACCGACGGGACCCCCTTCACACTCCGCTCCATCGCCTGAAACACAGGCCCAAGGTGCGCAACAATCGCGCGGCAGCCCAGAAGCCCTGCCGCTCCTGCTCACCCTCTCGTCGGGTGTCACCGGCTACACGACGATCCACGCAGGGTCCGCGCGACAGGCCTTGACTCGACTCCGCTTCGTCGCCCAACTCGCCGACACCCACGACATCCCCGTGGCCGCGCTCAACTCCTTGGTCAGCGAAGCGGTCGATCTGGTGGTGCATTCGGAGCGAGGGCCCGACGGGCCTCGGGTCATGTCGATCATCGCCGTCGAGGACCTGACCGCCGGAGCGGAGGCGGTGCAGTTCACCACGACGGAGCTGTTCACCAGGACCCGCCACGACGGCACACTGGAACCGACCGGCTTGGTCCCGCTGCGCGCGGCACGCCGCCTGGAACAGGTGTCATCGGACCTGCGCTCCCTCCTCGTCGACGCGGTGTCGCCGTCATGACGGGGCTCCTGCTGGCCTGCATGGCCGCAGTCGGGGTGCAGCTGGTGCTGACCCCGAGACCGCGAGAGCGCCGCGGTGAGCGTCGCTCGGCGTTGCGCAGCTGGCAACGCCGCGGCCGGCTGCTGCTGGACCAGGCGGGTCTGGACTCGGTGCGCCCTTCGCAGTTCGTTGCCGCGTCGTTGCTTGTGGGCCTGGTCGGCGGTGCCACAGCTGCGATGCTGTTCGGCCTCGGACTTCCGGCGCTGCTGGTCGCGGTCGCGGCGATGAGCGTGCCCACCCTCGGCTGGCGGCACCGCCGCACCCAACGACGGAAGGTGGCACGCTCGGCGTGGCCCCGCCTCATCGAGGAGCTGCGGGTCCTGACCGGATCGGTCGGACGGTCCATCCCCCAAGCACTGCTCGACGTGGGACTGCGCGGTCCCGAGGAGCTGCAGCCGGCGTTCCGCGCTGCCCAGCGCGAGTGGGCCCTGTCGACCGACCTCGAGCGCACGATCCGTGTGCTGAAGGACCGCCTCGACGACCCGACCGCGGACGCCGCCTGCGAGACGCTGCTCGTCGCCGCCGAGGTCGGCGGTGACATCGACGCACGCCTCGCCGCCCTGGCCGAGGACCGCCGCGCGGATCTGGCGGGACGCAAGGAGGCTGAGGCCAAGCAGTCCGGCGCCCGGTTCGCGAGAGCGTTCGTGGTGCTGGTCCCTGCGGGCATGGCGATGGCGGGTCTCGGGGTCGGCGACGGTCGCGCTGCGTACCGCACTCCGGGAGGGCAGGTGCTGGTGGTCGTGGGACTGGCCGTGATGGCGAGCTGTTGGTGGTGGTCCGGTCGGATCATGCGTCTGCCAGAACCCGAGCGGGTGTTCGACCGATGAGCCCGGAGGTCGACCGATGAGCTTGGCGCAGATCGTGCTCGTGTGGGCCGTGGCAGCTGCCGGCGTCGCGCTCGCCACCTCGGAGCTGCCGTGGTTCCGCCGGACCAGGCGTCTGACCCGACTCGCGCCGTACTCCCGCCGCCCGCAGCATCACCCGGTGTCCGGCGCCACCGAGAGCCTGCGGCAGGTGGTGGTGCCCGGACTGGAACGATGGGGTGCACGCCTCAGCAGCAGCCTCGGCGTCGCGGACGACCTGGCGACGCGCCTCGAGCGGGCCGACTCGACGCTCGACCCCTCGTCGTTCCGACTCCGCCAGGCCGGCCGAGCGGTCATCTCCCTCCTGGTGGCGACGGCGTTCGCGCTGGTCCTGGAGCCTCCCGTGCTGGTCACGATCGTCGTCGTGCTCGGTTCGCCGGTGCTCGTGGCCCTGGTCGAAGAACACCGGCTGGGAGCCGCGATCGAGCGTCGGCGCGCCCGGGTGCTCGCCGAGCTCCCGGTCGTGACCGAGCAGCTCGGGCTCCTGCTCTCGGCCGGCTACTCGCTGCCCGGAGCGCTGGCCCGCCTGGCGGCACGCAGCGACGGGGCGATCGCCACCGATCTCCGCACCGTCGTCCGACGGACGCGACACGGCCTGGGTCCGACCGAGGCCCTCTCGGAGTGGGCGGCCTCGTCGGGATCCGACGCGATCGTCCGCCTCGTCGCAGTGCTGCGACTCCACGACGACGCCGGCGACCTGGGCGCGCTGATCTCCGAGGAAGCCCGGTCCATCCGTGCCAGCGCCCACCGCGACCTGGTCGAGCAGATCGAACGTCGATCGCAGCTCGTGTGGGTCCCGGTGACCGTGGCGACCTTGGTCCCGGGACTGATCTTCCTGGCCGTTCCCTTCATGTCCGCCATGGCCCAGGTCACCGGCGGCAACTGACCAACCCCGACCAGGAGGCATCACCCATGCGACCCACGATGACATCCCGTCCAGCACCCGGCCCGTCCCCCGACGACGACCTTTGCAGCAGTCCCCGTCGGCGCCACGGCGACCGCGGCGAAGGCGTCATCTCGACCGCGATCGCCGTGCTCATCGTCGCCTTCCTCGGCATCGCGCTGTGGACCGGCTTCGACGCCATGATGAGCTCCGCCACCGAGCGGACCCGCGACCAGGTGGAGCAGATCGGCGGATGACGCAGCGCCCGAACCCGTCGCGTCGCGCGCTTCGGAGCGAGAGAGGATCCGGGCTGCTGAGCACCGTCATCGGCGTGGCGTGTGTCGCCGGCGTGCTCGGGCTGTCGGTGAACGTGGCACTCGGCTTGTGGACCCGTTCGACCGTCGATGCCGTCGCCTACGACGCGGCCCGGGACCTCGCGACCACGCCGGCCGGTGTCGAGCGCAGCGCCGTCGCGCCGGCGGTCATCCGACGATCGCTCGACGCACTCGGACCGTACGGCTCCCGGGTCCACATGGGCCTGGAGCCCGGCGACGCCAGCACGGTGGTGCTGAGGGTGCGGGCCCCGGGTGTCTCGCTGCTCCCGGCGTTCGTCGAGGGCGGCCCCACCGTGGGCGACGTGGACCGACGGATCGTCGTGCGGGTCGAGCAGCCATGACCCGCCATCCGCCGACGCGCTCGCAGTCCGGTGTGCTCGCCGGCAGCGACGGGCTGCTCTTCGCGACCTTGATCCTGTTGTGCGGGTCGCTCGTCACCGTGCACGTCTGGTCGATCATCGACACCCGTGCAGCGCTGGACGCGGCCGCCCGCGAGTACCTGCGCAGCTACACCGAGCAGGCGGACGCGCTCCGTGCGGCGGCAGCTGGCGGCGACGCCGCCCGAGCCGTGCTCGACGACCGAGGCACCCCCCTGCGGAGCCTGCACATCGAGGCGCCGGAACCATCGACGTTCGGGCCGTGTCAGCCCGTCGCCGTCACGATCGAGGCCGAGGTCCCGGCGACCAGCCTCCCGTTCCTCGACGACCTCGGCTCCCGGCAGGTCCGGGTGACCCACCGAGAGCTCGTCGATCCCCACCGCGAGGTGACCAGTGGACCGAACCACGATCCCAGCACCACTCCCTGCTGGAGCAACTGACCGATCGCGGCCACAGCGGCGCCGTCGGCCCGATCGACGTGAGTCGGCCAGCGCCTTGGTGTTGGTCCCGACGATGATGCTGGTGCTGCTCTGCCTCGCCGGCATCGCCATCGATCTCACGTTGCTGCACGGCGCCCACCGAGCAGCGCACCGCGCCGTGTCCTCCGCCGCTGACGACGCGGCGGCGATGATCGACGACGAGGAGCTGCAGATCAGCGGACGGGTCCTCATCGACCCGGACGCGGCCCGCCGGGTCGCAGTGGCGCAATTGAACACCATGGCCCTGCCTGGGCATCGGGTCGGCGATCCGGAGGTGGTCGTCGACGGCGATCGCGGCACGGTGACGATCACACTCGAGCTCGCGGTCGACCACGTCGTGCTGGCGGCGCTGCCCGGGCACCCCGGCGAGGAGCGGATCCGCGTCGTGGCGCGTGGGCGGCTGAACCGATGACCGTCGCCCGATCGACGGACTCGGACATCGCGGGGTCGGCCCACCTCGCGCCGACCTCGGTGCAGGTGCGGCGACTCCGCGTCGGCGGTCGCTCGCTGGTCGCGAAGAGCGCCGTCGGCCGCGCCCGCCAGCGACTGCGCCACGAGGCGGAGCTGCTCCAGCACCTGGCCGGACCCGACGTGGTGGCGTTCGTGGCGCTGCGGGAGTCCGACGACCGCACCGACCTGGTCACCGAGGACGCCGGAGCACACGACCTGTCCGTCGCCGTCGGCGCCGACCCCGACGCGCTGCTCGCCGCCGTGCGCCGCACGGCGGTCGCGGTGGCACACCTGCACGAGCGCGGCTGGAGCCACGGCGCGCTCTGCGCGGCGCACGTTGTGGTCGACAGCCGCCGCGTCACGCTGTGCTCCCTCGGCTCCGCCCAGCCGATCGAAGCCGAGCCGAGCTCGCTCGCGCAGGACCAGGAGCAGCTCGTCGAGCTGATCCACGGCGTCCTGGACCGGATCGATCCGGCATGGAGCCGCCCGCAGCGCCGGCGGTGGCGCCGCATCGCCCGCTCGGTGCGGCGCGTCACCTCGGCGACTCGCGTTCCTGCGACGGATCCACCGCTCGCCACTGCAGCCTTGGCGATGGAGCTGGACGACCTCGGTCGGGCACGGTCCCCACGAGCGGTCGCTGCACGGCGGGCCCGACACGACGCACACGTGCTGTCCAGGTCATCGGTCCGGCTGGTCGCCGGCATGGTCGGGTTGGCGTCGGTGACCATCGGGTGGGCTGCGATGAGTGGCGCCGACCCCTCAGCGGCCCATCTCGACACCTCCCCCGGCGCTGACGTCACCGTGGCGGCTGCCAACCGTGGGAACGACGGTGCGGCCGCTGCATCGCCGTCGTGGTCGATCCGCGGCAACGAGCTCACGATGGGCCGCACCACCTACAGGGTCGGGTCCGATGGCGACGTGCTCACGGTCGCGCCGCTCGCCTGCGGGTCGCCGCCGACGGTCCTGGCGCTGCGGCCGTCGACCGGCGAGGTCTTCCGGTTCGACGAGCGCCCGACGGCGGGTCGACAGGTCGCCGCCACCCACGTGGTCACCGAACCCGGTGCGACCGACCTGGCCGTCAGCGACGACCCCACGTGCCCCCGAGCCGTCCTCGTCACCGCCGACGGCGCAACGCACCCGATCGAGGCCGTGGCCTCCACGCAACCGACCCAGGAGGAACCGCCATGACCGCCCGCTCCGACACCGTCCGAGGTGTCGTCACGCTGCTGCTCGCCGCCGTCGGAGCCGCGCTGCTGTGGTCGCTCCCGATCGCTGCACCTCGATGGTCCGAGCTCCGCTCGACCGCCGGTCTGCAGACCGAGCTGGTCGACGCGGTCGGGTTCGCGCTCTGGGTCATCAGCGCTGCAGCGTCGACGTACCTGGTGCTCGCAGCCTCGCTCCAGTTGGTCGCACTCGCGTGTGAACGCCGCTCCCGCGCACCCCGGCTGCGCCGCGCGGCCAAGCGGTTGACGCCGCGTTGGATGGCGGTCGCCACGGTCGGCGTGATGACCGGGACCTCGTGGGTCGCGCCTGCGGCCGGCGCTGCCGCAGCGCCCACGACCGGCGGCGGCGAACGACGCCCCGACGTCGTCATGGAGGTCATCTCCGAGGACGACGCACGAAGCAGCGGAGCACCCCGGACCATGCTGCCGTGGGCCACCCAGTTGCGACGTCCAACGCCGACCACCCCGACCTCGCCGACCACCACAGCTCCGCCGATCAGCACGGCTCCGCCGATGAGCACGGTGCCGACGGCCACGTCGAGCCCGCCCACCGCATCGAACCCGCAGGCGACGTCGGTGTCGCCGGCGACGTCGGTGTCGCCGGGCACGAGCGGCGCACCGGAGGCGCCGTCCGGGCCTGCACCGCGCCTGGAGGAGCTCGACGACCCAGCGACGCCGACGGACGCGGCACCGGCGGACGACGCTCGCGAGCAGCTCCCTCCGCCCCTCGCGATCGAGCTCGCGCCGGGCGACCCCGGGCTGTCGAACGGGCGACACGTCGTGTCCGCCGGTGAGAGCTTCTGGACGATCGCCGAGCAGGTGGTCGCCGAGCGAGCGTTGCCGGTGCCGGTGGTCAGCTACTGGCGACTCCTGGTCGAGGCCAACAGGGACCGCCTCGTGCAGCGCGATGACCCGGACCTGATCCACCCCGGCCAGGAGCTCGTGCTGCCCTGAACGCGAACTGTCCCGCAGTCCTGACGCCATGGCGTCAGGACTGCGGGACAGAACTCCGTGGGGAGGTCGTGGTGGTCAGGGGTGACGTGGGCACTCAGCCCAGGCGCAGGCCCATCTCCTCGAGACGGCGGTCGGCCGCGTCCTCGGTCACGCCGAGGATGCAGGCGATGGCCCGCATGTCGTCGCGGCGGATGGTCAGCACCCGGCCGTTGAAGTCCTGGCGCTGCACCTGGATCATGCGCAGGTAGCGGCTCAGCATCTCGGACTCGGCGCCCGTCAGGCCCTCGAGCCGGGTCAGGTCGATCTTGGCGCCGCCCTCGGCCTCACGCCGTGCCGGCACCTCTTCGGCGTCGTCCTCGTCACCGGGCAGCAGCTGGTCGACCGGCACCTTGTAGAACTTGGCCAGGCGCTGCAGCCGGGGCACCGAGATGGCCCGCTCGCCACGCTCGTAGGCACCCAGCACCGAGGCCTTGAACTCCTGGGCCGAGATCGCCTCGACCTCCTGCAGCGACAGGCGCTTCTGGCGGCGGATGTGGCGCAGGCGCTCGCCCACCGCCTTGGAGTACCCGCCGTCACGGACCTCGTCGTCCTCGATCAGTTCCGTGCTCATGGTGTTGTCGGCCCTTTCGTGGGTCGTCATCCGGCCCACTCAGGCCGATCCCGCGATCTCACTCTGCGTCAACATCGTTGCTGACTCCATGAGAAGAAGTGCCCATGATGCCACTCTGTGTGAAAAGTCGCCCAGAGCGACCGAACCACCACCGCACAGGCGAACCAGATTCAGTTGTCGACCGGCGCACTCAGCCCGCTGCGCAGCGTCGTCAGCAGCACACCCGCGGTGATCGCTGCGGTCTCGGCGCGCAGCACGTGCTCCCCCAGCGCGACCCGTTCCACGGTGCCATCGGCGACCCGCAGCTCGTCCTCGTCCCACCCGCCCTCGGGCCCGACGACCACGGTGTGGTCCCCCGACCGCAGCGGCCGGCCACCGGCATCGGCGGCCACCGCACCGGACGCGAGCAGCTCGTCGAGCCGGCCGACCTCGATGCTCGGCAGCCACAATCGCCGGCACTGCGCGCATGCCTCGGCCGCCACCCGGGCCAGTCGCTCCAGGTGCTTGGTCGAGCGCTCGTCGTCCCAGCGCACCACCGAGCGGCGGGCGGCGAACACGACGATGCGGTCCACACCGAGCTCGGTGAGCTTCTGCGCGGCCAGCTCGGGCTTGGACCCCTTGACCAGCGCGAAGCCCACCGTCACCGGCACCGTCGGGGCCGCCAGGTGCTGGGCCTCGGCCCGGGGCTCGAGCGACCCGGCACCGTCGAAGGTGCACGACCTCCAGCCGCCCGCTCCGTCGGTGGCGCACACCTCGTCACCCGCACGCAGGCGCAGCACACGACCCAGGTGGTGCGCTGCGTCGCGCTCGAGCGTGGGCGCTGCCAGGTCCGCCACCAGCACCTGCGCGGCCGCCGAGCGCCACGGCGCCGGGTCGAGCGTCACCCCGGGCTCAGCTCTTGAACGGCGTGGTGAACCGGGAGAAGAAGCCCTCCTTGGGCTCCGACACCGACTCACCCCGCACCACGGCGTACTGGCGCAGCAGGTCCTCGGACTCGTCGTCGAGCGACGTCGGGATCTCGACGTTGACCCGGACCAGCAGGTCGCCGCGGCCCCGGCCGTCCAGGCGTGGCACGCCCTTGCCCTTGAGCTTGAAGACCTTGCCGACCTGGGTGCCGCGAGGGATGGCGAGCTCCTCGAAGCCGTCGAGCGTCTCGAACGGCATCGACGCGCCCAGCGTGGCCTGCACCATCGAGATCGCCAGGTCGTTGACCAGATCGTCGCCCTGGCGCACGAAGCGGTCGTGCGGCTTCACCCGCAACCGCACGTACAGGTCACCCGCAGGACCCCCGCGCATGCCGACCGCGCCCCGCCCGGTCAGGCGCAACGTCGAGCCCTCGTCGACGCCCGCGGGCACGTCGACGGTGTAGGTCTTGTCCTCGATGAGGCGACCGGCGCCGTCGCAGACCGTGCACGGCGACGGCAGGTACTGGCCCTGCCCCGAGCAGCGTCGACACACCGACGCCGACATCATCTGACCCAGCACCGTCTGGCGCACGACCCGGACCTCGCCGGTGCCGCTGCAGTCGGGACACGTCGTGGCGGTCGTGCCCGGCTGCGCCCCCGAGGCGCCGCACTCCTCGCACGGCACGGCGGTGCGCACCGACACGTCGCACTGGCAGCCGAAGACCGCGTCGGTGAACTCGAGCACGGCCTGCGCGTCCAGGTCCTCGCCACGGGGCGGGCCTGCGGGACCACGCGGACGGCCGGCACCACCGAAGGGGCTGCCACCGCCGAAGAACGAGTCGAACAGGTCACCCAGCCCGCCGGCGCCCGAGCCGAACGGGTCGGACAGGTCGAACCCGTTGGAGCTGCCGTAGCGGTCGTAGCGCGACCGCTTGTCGGGGTCCGACAGGATCTCATACGCCGCGGACAGGTCCTTGAAGCGGGCCTCGGCCTCGGGGTCGTCGGGGTTGGCGTCCGGATGCGACTCGCGGGCCAGCTTGCGGTACGCCTTCTTGATGTCGTCCGGCGATGCCTCGGGGGTGACCCCGAGGACCTCGTACAGGTCGGTCACGTTCAGCCCTCGCTCAGGAGTCGGCTCAACCGCTGGCTCACCACGGCCACGGCGGAGAGCGTCTCGGGGTAGTTCATGCGGGTCGGTCCCAGCACCGCGATCGCCCCGGCCGGCTCGCCGCCGGCCTCGTAGGGCGCCACGACCAGCGAGCAGTCGGCCAGCGGTGCGACGCCGCTCTCGGAGCCGATCGACACGGCCAGGCCGTTGTCCACCAGCTCCTTGAGCAGGCTGACCACCACGAACTGCTGCTCCAGGATGCCCAGCACCGCCTCGATGGTCTCGCGTGCGTCGAAGCTGCCGGCGATGTGGCTGCGGCCGTCGACGAACATCTGGTGCGACTCGGCGTTCGCGGCGTCGCGCAGCGCCTGCACCGACTGCCCGGCGATCACCGCGCCCGGCTGGCCCCGCGGCGGCGACCACTCCTGGAGCACCTTCAGCGACTGGCCGGCGGTCGCCTCGGCGAGGGCTCGCTGTGCCGCGGCCAACTCGTCGACGTCCACGTCGTCGTCGAGCTCGACCGTGCGCTTCACGATCACGCCATTGCTCATCACCATGACGCACAGCACCGTGCGCGGCGTCAGGTCGATCAGCTGCACCGAGCGGATCGTGGCCACCTCGACCGGGTCGCCGACGACCACGGCGGCGGTGCCGGTGACGTCCGCGAGCAGCCGGCTCGTCTCGGCCAGCATCTGCTCCAGCTCGCCGTGGGTGGTGGCGAAGAACTCACGGACCATGCGCACGCTGTCGGGGCGCAACGGACCGGGGCCGGCGAGCGTGTCGACGAAGTAGCGGTAGCCCTTCTCGGTCGGCACGCGACCGGCGCTGGTGTGGGGCTGGGCCAGGTAGCCGTCGCGCTCGAGCTGGGTCATGTCGTTGCGGACCGTCGCCGAGGACACGGCGACATCCGCCTGGGCGGACACGGTCGACGAACCGACGGGCTGTGCCGTCTCGATGTACTGCTGCACCACGGCGCGCAGGATCGCCGCCTTGCGCTGGTCCAGCTGTCGCTCGTCGCTCATTGGCACTCAGTCTACGCGAGTGCCAGCCCGGCCACGGGATCGCGGGCCCCGCAACGGGTCGCACCGCGGATCACGCGGAGATGCGAATTCCCCCTTGCGGGCGGAACATACGTTCGATAGCGTCCTGCGCATGGCAAGGGCTGGGGAGCTCGCCGAAGAGCTCATCGACACGATCCGCGACGCTGCGTCGCAGCTGGCACAGCTCGAGCTGTCCGACGTGCCGGCGCACGAGCTCGGTGCGCTGCTGCAGCGGACCGAGCAGACCCGATCGGTCGTCGACGCCGCCGCCTCGTCCGTGCTGGACCGGTTCGACGCGCAGGGCGCCGCGGCCTACGACGGCTTGCGTTCGACCAGCTCCTGGCTTCGCCAGCGCTGCCAGATGACCGGCGCCACCGCGGCCCGACGCCTGCGCATGGCCCGGGCCCTCCGGGAGCTGCCCGAGGTCGGCGACGGGTTCCGCAGCGGTCGGTTCTCCGCCGACCAGGCCGACCTGTTCGCCCGCCACCGCTCCCCTCGCACCGCCGAGGCGATGGCACAGGACGAGTCGGTGCTCGCCGCGTTGGCCGACCGCCTCCGTCCCGACGACCTGGCCCGGGAGCTGCGCGGCTGGGCAGAGATGGTCGACACCGACGGGGCCGAGCCCGACCCCGGTCACCGCGACCGGGGCTTCACCTTCGTGCAGACCCTGGACGACACGTGGACCGGTCGACTCGACCTGTCCGCGGCCGACGGGCTGCTCGTGCACCGCGCGATCGAGGCCATGGCCGAGCGGCTCCACCGCCGCGACGAGGCCGGCCGACAGACCGGCGACGGCGACGCTGGTCGAGCCGTCGACGGAGCTGGTCCCACCGGTGGCGCCACCACCGGTGGGACCCGGAGCCGCACGCAGCGCCGAGCCGACGCACTGGTCGAGCTCGTGCTGCGCGGCAGCGGGCATGCCCGACTCGGCGCTGACGATGCTGACGGCGCTGACGATGCTGCGGCCCCGGCCGCGTCGGCAGCAGCGCCCGCCAGCGCAGCGCCAGCCATCCGCCCCGAGCGCTCCGGCCCGCGGGTCACCCTGCACCTGGTGCTCGACGCGGCCGATCTCGAGGGCGGACGAGGCGCCGACACGCTCGACGGCCACCACATCGGCCCTGCCGGCACCGACCAGCTGCTGTGCGACTGCCTGCTCGCCCGCGTCGTGACCGACCCCATCTCCGGGCTGGTGCTCGACCTCGACCGCAGCCGCCGTGTGGTGTCGGCCGCGCAGTGGTCAGCGCTGGCGCTGCGGGACCGGGGCTGCAGCTTCCCGGGCTGCGCCGCACCACCTGATGAGTGCCAGGCACACCACATCGTGCACTGGCGCCGCGGCGGCCCGACGAACCTGCTCAACCTGACCCTGGCGTGTCATCACCACCACACGCTCGTGCACGACGGCGGGTGGGACGTGACCATGACCGCCATGGGGCCCCGCTGGTCCCGGCCCGACGGCAGCGCCGTCGACGGTCGACCCGGATGGGCCACCGCCCCACCCGGCGCCGATGCCGAACCCATCCGGCAGGTCACCAGCACCCGTTCGCCCCGCCGCGGCACGGCCGCGCACCGACGACGCGACGGCACCGGACCGCCGTGGTCGGCGCCGCCAGGTACGGACTCGCCGACCGACGACGAACTGGTCGTGCTGGCTCGTGAGCGGGCGCGGGCGCTGCGCCGCGCCGCCTGAGCTGTCAGTTCGACCGGAACGCGTACCAGTCGCCACCGAGTGACCTGAGCTCCCACGAGCCGAACGAGCTGCCGGTCGACGTGGCGTCGCCGTCGGGCAGGTAGGCGAACCCGGCCTCGTCGGACATCGCGCCGGACCGCTCGACGACCACGAACCCCTCGGGCAGCACCCGGGCCTCCGAGAGGTCGAACGCGCCGACCCGTTCGGGCACCTGCGGATTGAGCGCGTCCCACGCCGGACCGGGCAGCACCTCGCCCGGCTCGGCAGCGTCTGCCTCGCCCGCGTCCGCTGCGGCCGACGCGGCTGCAGCCGCAAGGGCTTGATCCGCCAGCTCCGTCAGCTCGTCACGGGCCGGGGCGAACAACAGCTTCATCGGGAGGTCGGCGACCGTGCACACCACGACGACCAGCCCGATCGCCGCCACGGCCACCAGGTACCGGGGCACCCGACGGGCGCCGCCCGACACGGCGCGCACGACGGTCGCCACCGCCATCACCGCCCAGATCACCGCGACCAGCACCAGGCCCCAGAAGCCGATCATCCACGACGTGAAGCGCACCCCCGGCACGCTGATCGACCAGAGGTACAGGGCAGCCATCACCGCCGTGAACACCACGTAGGCGACCGACCACTGGCGCGGCCCGTTCCAGCCGTCGACCGGCGGGGGTTGGGTGTACTCGGGATCGTCCCACCCGATCGTGGGATCGACGTGCTGCACGGGGCCTCACTCTCCGGACGCCGTCGAGCACGCACGGTACCTGTCCCGGCCGGCGGCTACTCGTCGAGGCCCTGTGCGGAGTCGGCGGCCACGCCGCCGACCCCGCACCGCTGGCCGTCACCCGGCAGTGGTCGTCGTCTCCCCCACCGTCGTCGTGGTTGCCTCCGTCGTCGTGGTTGCCTCCGTCGTCGTGGTCGTGCCACCGCAATCGTCCGGATCTCCGTCCGCATGGAATCGGATGTTGTCCATGCTGAACGAGAGCTGGTACATCGGCCCGCTCGGTCCGTACTGCGGAGAGGCGTAGCTGAGCGCGTAGACCTCTCCCTCCGGGTTCACGGCGATCGCCGCCGTCTCCCAGTTCTTGCCGAAGATGTCGCCGCCGCCGGAGACCATCAGCGAGATGTGGGCGGGACGCAGACCGCACTCGAGCGTGAAGAGGTGCACTGCGAACGGGCCGATGCCCATGTTCTCGTCCGACTCGGTGTCGTAGAGCACCCGGGAGCTGGAGACCACCCGCATCGAACCGTTCTCGAGATCGGGTCCGATGACGCCGCGCAGCTCGACCTCGTCGGAGTCCTCGCTGGACCGGTAGCCGATCGGGTTGTAGTCGATGCCCGACAGGTCCCCGATGTCGGCCACCCCTGGCTCCAGGTCGGGCGTCACCCAACCACCCGATGCCCCCGCAGGCCACGAGGCCAGCACGAGCGCTCCCAGTGCGCCGATCACGACGGCCGCCGTGGAGAGGATCAGCATCCGCCGTCTCGGGCGCGCGGGCGCGTCGAACTCAGCTTCTTGTTCCATTGGTGTTCCCTTCCTCAGTGCCGCCGCACGGTGCGCCAGCCCCGATGTGAAGATAGTCACGGCGGCCCGGGCGACGTCGGGGATCGCGACGGCTACTCGTCGAGGCGCAGCGCAGAGGTGAAGGCCTCGGACGGCACCTCGACCCGCCCCAGGTTCTTCATGCGCTTCTTGCCCTTCTTCTGCTTCTCGAGCAGCTTGCGCTTCCGGGAGACATCGCCGCCGTAGAGCTTGGCGGTCACGTCCTTGCGGTACGCCTTGACCGTCTGGCGGCTCAGGATCCGGCTGCCGATCGCGGCCTGGATGGGCACGTCGAACTGCTGGCGCGGGATCAGCTCCTTGAGCTTGTCGGCCATCTTCTTGCCGTAGTCGTAGGCCTTGTCCTTGTGCACGATCGCACTGAACGCGTCGACCGGCTCGCCGGCGATCAGCACGTCGACCTTCACCAGATCACCCGGCTCGTAGCCGATCGGCTCGTAGTCCAGGCTGGCGTAGCCCTGGCTCCGGCTCTTCATCTGGTCGAAGAAGTCCGTGACCACCTCACCGAGGGGCATCTTGTACTGGATCTCCAGCCGCTCCGGGCTCAGGTACTCCATCTTCACCATCTCGCCGCGCCGGCTCTGGCACAGGTCCATGAGCGACCCGGTGAAGCTGGACGGTGTGATGACGGTGACCTTCAAGAAGGGCTCCAGCACCCGATCGATGTTCGACGGGTCCGGCAGGTCGGCCGGGTTGTCGATCTCGAGCTCGACGCCGTCGGAGCGCACGACCCGGTACTCGACCGACGGCGCCGTCGCGATCAGGTTCAGGTCGTACTCGCGCTCGAGGCGCTCGCGCACGATCTCCATGTGCAGCAGGCCCAGGAACCCGCAGCGGAACCCGAAGCCCAGCGCGCCCGACGTCTCGGGCTCGTAGGTGAACGAGCTGTCGTTCAGCCGGAGCTTCTCGAGCGACTCGCGCAGGTCCTCGAACTCGTCGCCGTCCACGGGGTACAGCCCGCAGAACACCATCGGCTTCGGGTCCTTGTAGCCGTCGAGCGGTGCCGAGGCGGCCCGGCCGGCCTCGGTGACGGTCTCACCGGAGCGGGCCTCACCCACGTCCTTGATGCCAGCGATCAGGTAGCCCACCTCGCCCGGACCGAGCGACGGCACCGGCGTGTTGTCCGGCAACCGCACGCCGACCTCGAGCGCCTCGTAGTTCGAGCCCGCCTGCATGAAGCGCAGCTTGGCGCCGGTGCGAAGGTGCCCGTTGACCACGCGGATCGAGCTGACGACCCCTCGGTACTGGTCGAAGTGCGAGTCGAAGATGAGCCCCTGGAGCGGCGCGTCGGCGATGCCCTCGGGTGCCGGGATGCGCTCGACCACGGCATCGAGCACGTCGACGACGCCCTCGCCGGTCTTGGCGGAGATGCGCAGGATCTCGTCCGCCGGGATGCCGAGCACCTGCTCGATCTCGGCCGCGTAGGTGTCGGGATCGGCTGCGGGCAGGTCGATCTTGTTGAGCACCGCCACCATCTCGAGATCGTTCTCGAGCGCCAGGTAGCAGTTGGCCAGCGTCTGGGCCTCGATGCCCTGGGACGCATCCACGACCAGGATCACGCCCTCGCACGCAGCGAGCGAGCGCGACACCTCGTAGCCGAAGTCGACGTGCCCCGGCGTGTCGATCAGGTTGATCACGTGGTCGCGGTGGTTGAGGCGGACCGACTGCAGCTTGATGGTGATGCCACGCTCGCGCTCGATGTCCATCGAGTCGAGGTACTGCGCCCGCATCTCACGGGGGTCCACCGCGCCGCAGATCTCCAGCATGCGATCCGCCAGGGTCGACTTGCCGTGGTCGATGTGGGCGATGATCGAGATGTTGCGGAGGCGGGCGAGTTCGGTCACGACGTCGCCCATTCTGCCCGCTGCCCGCACCCCGGCCTGCATCGGCACCCGAGCTCGGCCGGCCGCTGCGTCGAGCAGCTCGCGGGCCGGACATGACGTGGGCCCCGGGGGTGGCTATCCTCTACCGGTTCCCTGAACCCCCTCTGCCTGCTCGCACCGCAGCACGCAGCACCGACGCGAAGAGATCGACACACAGCCATGGCGAACATCAAGAGCCAGATCAAGCGCAACCGCACCAACGAGGCCGCTCGCGAGCGCAACAAGTCCGTGCGTTCCGAGGTGAAGACCCGCACCAAGACCGCCGAGGCCGCCATCGCCGCAGGCGAGGACAACGCTGCCGAGCTGACCCAGGCCGCCATCAAGGCCATCGACACGGCGGCCACCAAGGGCGTCTACCACCGCAACGCAGCGGCCCGTCGCAAGTCCCGCCTGATGCGTGACCTGAACGGCGCCGACGCCGGCTGACGCCGCTCGACGCAGCGCCGGTCCCGACCGGCAGTCCGACAGCCCGACCCCTCGGTCGGGCTGTTGCGCGTCCGGGCTGACGCGCAACCGGGCTGATGGTGCAACCGGGCTGTGGTGCGTCGGGCTCAGCGGGCGCGCGCCGGGCGGCGTGCGCTGCCCGAGGTGCTGCCCGTCCGACCACCGGACCGCCCCGCCGACAGCGCAGCGAGGCGGGCGACCAGGGTCTCGAGCACGGCGATCGGATCCTGCGCCGTGCGTCCACGCAAGTCCAGGTCGGCGGCGGCCACCAGCGTGGTGGCGCGCACGATCTTGGCCGAGCCGAGCTTCGACGCCTGCTGCATCGCCTTCTTCGCCGGGAAGCTCGAGCCCTTGATGCCGAGCAGCGCCGCTGCGGCCTTCTCGTCACGCACACCGGCGCCGTCCAGGCGCAGCATGCGCTCCACGTGGGTCTGCAGGGTGACCATGACCTGCAGCGGGTGCCGGGCACCGTTGCCGAGCAGGCGCTGCAGGTTGGTGACCGCACCCGCAACGTCGCCCTTGTCGATCGCATCGGTGAGGTCCCACGGCGGCACCGCACCGGCATCACCCAGGTAGGGCTCGACGTCCTCGGGGTCGAGCGTGGCGTCACCGAACGTGGCATCGAGCACGGTGAGGATCCCGCCCAGCCGGCTCAGGTCGTCGCCGAGGCGCTCCACCACCAGGCGACGAGCACGCGGCGAGAGCTGCACGGTGGCCGCGTCCATCTGCTCGTCGGCCCACATGCCGCGGCCCTTGCCGCCGGGCAGGCCGCAGTCGTGGACCTCTCCCCCCGCGCCCTTGACCGCATCGGTGAGCTTCTTCGGCACCGGGTTGGCCCGCGCACCGGGGGTCACCGGCTTGTCCCACACGACGACGAGCACCGAGTCGGGAGCCGGATCCTGCAGGTAGGCCACCAGCGGTGCCAGGTCGTCGGTGCTGAACCGGCTGGCGTTGCGGGCGACCACGACCCTCGAACCGAACATCGACACCGTCGACACCGCGATGAGCACGTCGCCCATGGCGTAGTCGTCGCCGTGGAACTCCGAGAGCACCTCGGTGCGATCCGCGTCGCCGACCAGGCGCTCCACCAGGTCGTGCGCTCCCTGGGCGAGCAGGACCTCGTCGCTGCCCTTGACCAGGTGCACCGGCGACGGGTCAGGCACCGGCCGTCTCCCGCTCCGAGCCGGCCGCGGCGCGCTCGAGCAGCTCGGCGACGATGTCGGCGGTGCGCCGAGCGCCGCGCACGTCGTGGGCCCGCAGCACCCGGCACCCGAGCGAGATGCCCAGCACGTGCGCCGCGTGGCTCGCCTCACGACGGTCCGTCACATCCAGGCCGAGCAGCTCACCGAGGAATCGCTTGTTGGACGCCGACAGGAACGCGGCATAGCCGAGCGCCGCGAGCTGGTCCGAGCTGCGGAGCAGCTCGAGCGACTGCGGCTCGGTCTTGCCCAGGTCCAGCCCATCGTCGACCATGATCCGCTCGCGCGGGATGCCCGCGTCGAGCGCCGCCTGCGCCCGGTCGGCCAGGAACGCCCGCACGTCGACGAGCAGGTCGTCGTAGTGCGGTTCGGGGTCGGGGATGCGCGGCCCCAGGCGGATGTGGGTCGCCACCACGCTGGCGCCGAACTCGGCACAGGTGGGCAGGTAGTCGGGGTGGGCGAACCCGGAGATGTCGTTGCCGATGTCGGCGCCGGCCGCCAGCGCCGCTCGCAGCACCACGGGGTTCCAGGTGTCGACCGAGATCGGCACGTCGAAGCGTGCGCGCAGCGCCTCGACCGCCGGGACCACTCGCTCCAGCTCCTCGTCGGTCGACACCTCGGGGCCCGGCCCCGCCTTGACGCCACCGACGTCGAGGAAGTCGGCGCCCTGGTCGACCAGGCCCGCGGCCTTGGCCAGGAAGCCGTCGAAGTCGAAGTACTGACCGCCGTCGAAGAAGGAGTCCGGGGTGCGGTTGAGGATCCCCATGACCAGTGCCCGGTGGGTGATGTCGTACCGGTGCTCCGTGCCGAGCTCGAGGATCACGGCGCCAACCTACACTCCGCCTCCGACGCCTCGACCCTCACCACCTCGCCCCGCACGACGATGTCGACGCCGCCCACCCACCAGTGCTCGCCGCCCTGGGACGAGGCGCTGCGCACGCCGTTGCGCGATGCCTCCTCCACGTCGATCCTCCGGCGCACGCGCCACTGCTCCTGCAGCACCGCGGCGGCAGACCGCGCCCCGGCGGTGTCGGCCACCACGAGCACGTCGACGCGGCGCACACCGGCGTACAGCAACGCCTCGAGCGACGCCGACGGTCCGGCACCCCGGTCCAGGTGCACGACCACACCGCCGCAGCGACCCACGACCAGCTGCACCGCCGGCGCCGGCTGCGACGACCCGTCGGGCAACGGCGCCGGCCAGCACAGCGCCACCACCGCGCCCACCACCGCGGCGCGACACACCCGCCGGGGCCGAGGACGTCGTGACCAACGCTGCTCGCCGAACAACAGGAGCACCAACGTCGCCAGCAGCCCGGCGGTGCGCCACCAGGTGGCCGGCGCCACAGGGGCGGCACTGGCGCCACGCGCCACCAGATCGATCCAGCCGACCAACACCCGCGCCGGCAGCTGCAGGACCTCGGCGACGGGTTCGACCACCAGGCCGGCGACCGCACCCAGGGTCACACCCAGCATCATCACCAGCCCTGCGGCAGGCACCGCGAGCAGGTTCGCCACCACGGTCACCGGCGTCGGCGCTGCACCGAGCGCGACCAGCAACGGCGCGGTGGCGACCTGGGCCGCCAGCGTCACGGCCAACGGCAGCCGCACCCAGGACGGGCCCGGCAGACGTGCGTCGATCGGACCGCTCAGCACCACCAGACCTGCGGTCGCCGCCACCGACAACCGGAACCCCAGCGCGTGCACCAGCAGCGGATCGACCACCAGCAGGGCGACGACCGTGAGCGCCAGGATGCGCAGACCGGTGGCCGTGCGCCCCGTGGTCACCGCCACCACTCCCATCGCCGCCATGGCCCCGGCCCGCAGCACCGACGGATCGGCGCGGGTCACCAGCACCATCACCACGAGCAGCACCACCGTCGCGACCGCTCGGACACGGCGCGGCGCGCGTGTCAGCAGCGGGGCGGCCACCGCCAAGAGGAACGCCACGTTCTGCCCGGACACCGCGGTCAGGTGCGACAGACCGGCCGTGCGGAACCGGAGCTCTCGCAGGTCCGACAGGTCACGGTCGTCGCCGATGACCATGCCGAGGAACAGCGGCCGGACGTCGTCGCCGAACGAGGCGGCGCCGGCGGCGTAGGTGCGTCGCACCGAGTTGGCGGCGGAGAACCAGGGGGCCGCCGGCGGACCACGCTGCACCCGCTGCAGCTCCAGCCGACCCGCCAGGTGGCGCGAGCGCACCCAGCCCTCGGGAGCTCCTCGCAGGGGCGAGGTCCGGCCGGTGACCACGAGATGGTCCCCGGTGCCCAGGTCGCGCACCCAGCCCGGGGCGGTTCGTGGCACCTCGGCCACGTAGCGCCGGCCGTCGACGCGCAGCAGCACCCGCAGGCCGAACGTCTGCGGGTCGGGGTCGTCGACGAGCTCCGCCACGCCCTCGACGCGGCCGGGCAACGGCGCGGCGAGCGCCTCGAGCTGACCGTGCGCCCGACCTGCCACGAGCAGCACCACCGCCAGCAGCACCAACGACGCACGGCGCGTCAGCACCGCTGCCGCGGCGACGAGCGCCACCACGAGCCACGGCACGGGCGGCGCCATGAGCGACATCGCCACCACCGCTGCCGCGGCCACCAGCAACGACCGGTCGCTCACCCGCCGACGCTCACCAGGTCGCGCAACGCCTCGAGCTTGGCCTCGCCGATCCCGCGGACGTCGAGCAGCTCGTCCACCGAGGCGAACGGGCCGGACGACTCCCGATGCTCGAGGATCGCTGCCGCGGTCGACGGGCCCACGCCGGGCAGGGCGTCGAGCTGCTCGGCGGTGGCGGTGTTCAGGTCGACCGGCGAGGTGGACGACGCGACACCGGGCGCCGCGCCGCCCGACGAGGGCGCCGGCGACGGTACGACCTCGGCCGGCAGCGGCTGGCCCACGACAGGCACGACCACCCGCTGGCCGTCCACCAGGGTGGCCGCGAGGTTGACCCGATCGGGATCGGCATCCTGGCGCAGGCCGCCCGCCGCGGTGACGGCGTCGACGACCCTGCTGCCGCTGCTGAGGCGCACCACCCCGGGCGCGGTCACCGCTCCGGCGACGTGCACCACGACCTGGCCACCCGCTGCACCGGCAGCGCCGCCATCGTTCTCGTCGCCGGTGCCGTCCGTGCGGTCGTTCGTGGCCGGGTCCGCGTCGAGCGCGTCGGCGTTCGATGAGGTGCCGGCGTCGTCACCGCCTCCGGTGGCGGCTCCCGTGTCGTCTCCAGCACCATCGACTCGGGCCGCGGCGGTGAGCGGCAGTCGTTCCTCGATCGGCGGCGGTCGGTCGAGCACGACGAACACCAGGACCCCTGCGGCCGCGGTCGCGGCGATGGCCAGCACCGCGAGCGCCCCGCCGCGGGGCCGAAGGTGGCGTCCGGGCCAACTGAGGTCGCTGCGTCGCCCCGATCCTGGGAGCGTCGACGTGCGCTCGGGTGCGGCCTTCTCGGCGTCGCCCAGGGCTCCTGCGCGCAGCATCTGGTCCAGCACCTGGGCGGCTCGCGACGGCGGTGATGCCGGGTCGAGGTCCTGCTCGGCGGCCATGCGGGCTCCCCGTCGTGCGCGCCGTCACGGCGCCGTGCAAGGGGGAAGTGGAGGCCGGTGCGGCCTGGGGCGACCCTAGCGAGGCTGGGTCGCGGCGACGGCCCGAGCAGCCGGGTCGCGCGACCCGGCCGCGGCTCAGAAGAGCCGCGTGCTCAGACGACGACGCCAGTCCGCCTTCGCAGGATCCTCGTCGTCGAGCAGCTCGAGCAGGTCGACGAACTCCTGCCGTGCGTCGTCGTCACCCTTCACCTGATCGAGCAGCTCGGCGAGCCGGTCGTCCACGCCGAGCGCCGCCTCGGGCCCGCGGCGGGCGAGCGCGGCCACCCGCCGTGTGTCGGGCGTCTCGGGGATCTTCTCGAGCAGCGCGAGCGCTTCGTCGCCCCGCTCCTCCCCCGCGCAGAGCTCGGCCAGCGACAGGATCGCCTCGGCGTTGTCGGGCTCGAGCTCGAGCGCAGCGCGCAGCGACGCCTCGTCGCCGGCCTCGATCATGCGCTCCACCTCGGTCTGCTCCTTGGTCGGCAGCAGCTTGGCGACGAACTCGACGATCTGGGCCTCGGGCAGCGCGCCGATGAACTGGTCGACCGGTCGGCCGTCCTTGATGGCGAACACCGCGGGGATCGACTGCACGCGGAAGGCGTTCGCGATGTTGGGGTTGGCGTCGACGTCGACCTTGGCCAGCTCCACCTGCCCCTCGGTGGCCGCCACGACGCGCTCGATGATCGGCCCCAGCTGCTTGCAGGGGCCGCACCACTCGGCCCAGAGGTCCACCACCACCGGCACCGTCATGGAGCGATCGATCACAGCGGTCTGGAACGTGGCATCGGTGACATCGACCATGCGCCGAGTGTAGGGCGGGCCACTAGGTTGGTCGTCTGCGCAGCCGACCCTCCAGGAGCGACCGTGAGCGACGCACAGGACCTTGACGCACCCGAGGGCATCGACGCCTCCGGGGTGGCGGCGTGGTTCGCCCAGCACGTGCCGGAGGCGTCCGGCGCCCTCTCGTACCGCCTGATCGCGGGTGGCCACTCCAACCTGACCTACTCGGTCACCGACGACCACGGCCGCCGCTGGGTGCTGCGCCGACCGCCGCTGGGCCAGGTGCTGGCCACGGCGCACGACATGGGGCGGGAGCACCGCATCATCTCGGCGCTCGGGCCCACCGACGTGCCGGTCCCGCCGACCGTTGGGCTCTGCACCGACCCCGAGGTCAACGGCGCGCCGTTCTACGTGATGGAGTTCGTCGACGGGCGCGTCGTGCGCTCCCACGCCGATGCGGAGGCGCTCGGGGTCGCGGAGCGCACCCGCGCCGGCGAGTCGATCGTCGACGTGCTCGCGGCCATCCACGCCGTCGACGTCGACGGCGTGGGGCTCGGCGACCTCGGTCGCAAGGAGGACTACGTCGCGCGTCAGCTCAAGCGCTGGTACACCCAGTTCCAGGGCTCGGAGTCCCAGGTCAGCGGCGGGCTCGGCCTGCCCGTTGTGCACGAGGTGCATGACCGGCTCTCGGCGTCGATCCCACCCCAGCAGGGGGCGGCGATCGTGCACGGCGACTACCGCCTCGACAACTGCATGCTCGCGGACGATGGCTCCATCGCCGCAGTGCTCGACTGGGAGATCTGCACGCTCGGCGACCCGCTCGCCGACGTCGGCCTGCTGTGGGTGTACTGGTCCGACCCCGACGAGGACGCCGTGATGCCGCAGGCGTCGCCGACCGCGCTCGAGGGCTTCCCCCGCAAGCGCGAGCTGATCGAGCGCTACGCCGCCGGTTCCGACCGCGACCTGTCCGACCTGCCGTACTACGTGGCGTTCGGCTACTGGAAGCTCACCTGCATCATCGCGGGGGTGTACGCCCGCTACGCCGGCGGCGCCATGGGCGACGTGCCGCCCGAGACGGTCCAGGGCTTCCGCGGAATGCTGGACCACCTCGGCGAGTTGACCCACTCCGCTGCAGAGGAGATCGCATGAGCGACCAGCCCTTGGTCGAGGTGCACCGCACACCGGAGCTGACCGACCCCGTCATGATCGTGGCGATGGACGGCTGGATCGACGCGGGTGCCGGCGCGGCCAACGCCATGGCGGCGCTGCTGTCCTCCACCCAGGCCGAGACCATTGCCGAGTTCGACGCCGACCGCCTGCTCGACCACCGCGCTCGTCGTCCCGTCATGCACCTGGTCAACGGGCTGATCACCGGGCTCACCTGGCCGTCGATCGAGCTGCGTGCGGGCAACGACCAGGCCGGCAACGACGTGCTGCTGCTGGTGGGCGCCGAGCCCGACTTCGAGTGGCAGACCTTCGCCGATGCCGTGGTCGACCTGGCCGACGACCACGAGTGCCGGATGATCGTCGGCCTCGGGGCGTACCCGGCTCCCGTGGCGCACACCCGCGCCACGTCGCTGTCGGTCACCACCTCGTCGACCGAGCTGTCCGCGACGCTGCACGGCTACGTGCGCGGCACCCTCGACGTGCCCGGCGGCATCCACTCGGTGATCGACGTCGTCGCCAACGCGGCCGGCATCCCCGCGGTCGGGCTGTGGGCCCAGGTGCCGCACTACGTCGCCTCGATGCCGTACCCGGCGGCCAGCGTCGCGCTGCTCGAGGGGCTGGGCGAGGTCGCCGGCCTGCAGATCGCGCAGGGCCAGCTGCCCTCCGACGCCCGGGCCACGCGCATCCGCCTGGACGAGCTGGTGGCCGAGAACGTGCAGCACCAGACGATGGTCGCCCAGATCGAAGAGATGATGGACCAGGGCCTGGGCGGTCCCGACGACGCACCGACGTTCGGCTTCGATCACCTGCCGAGCGGCGACGAGCTCGCCGAGGAGCTCCAGGAGTTCCTCCGCGACCGGCCGGAGGACGGCTGAGCACAGCGCCACCCCGACGACGCCCGAGCGAGGTCGCCGGGAGGCACCGCGCTCGACCGGCCCGCCCGGGCCCGCGCGACGCGGGCCCGGACCGGCCGCTCACGCAGGGGGCAGCGGCTCGTACTCGGGCAGGGTGATGCCGGGCGGCAGCTCGGTGTAGACGGTCACCGCGCCCTCTCGCTCGAACGCGGCCGGCGGTTCGTCGGGCCACTCCCCCGGCAGGAACCGCTCGCCGCCGTTCGCGTAGGCCCACAGACCGACGCCGTCCTGGCCCGTCTCGTCGACGCCCTGCGCCTCGGCGTCCCACCAGACCTCGGTCTGGTCGTCGACGCCGCCGTAGTCGACGCCCGGCCAGATGCCCCGCTCACCCCAGCTGATCTGCGGGGCGATCACCGAGCCGTCGATGATCGCCGAGCCGAAGATCACCCGTTGGAACATCTCGTGGGTCAGCTCGGGCCCGGCGCCCTGGATCACCGAGTACATGAACTGCAGGCTCGGCAGGATCAGCGCGGCGTTGGTGCGTGCGGGCGGCTCCTCGCCGAAGAACCAGTTGTACAGGTAGATCGACCCGGCGACGCTGGGCGACACGCGGGCGAACAGGTTCGAGGGCCCGAACGCGTGGCGCCACTGCGCCTGGTCGTAGGTGCGCCCGAAGATCGAGGTGTCGACCAGCGCGGTGCCCGTGATCACCCACTCGGGGAAGTAGTCCTGGGCCGTGGCGTTCTCGGTCAGGGTCTGGGGGGCCAACGGGTCGCCCGAGTACAGGATCGTCGTCACCCCCTGGGACTTCATCCGGGCGAGGATCTCCCGTGCCTGACCGGCGAGCGAGATCGGATCGGCGAACGACGCCACGTCGGTGAGCTGCACGCCGTAGTCCTGGTCCAGGGTCGCTTCGAACTCCTCGCGCAGCTGTTCGGACTGCGGACCCGACGACAGGTAGATCAGCCCGAACTTGCGCGGCTGGTCCTTCACCGCGTCCCCGCCGAACTCGGCGTCGCCGTCGGCCAGGCGCTTGCCGATGTACTCGGCGGCCATCATCTGGGACTGCTGGGAGTTCTTCTGCACGTCCCAGACGTAGGGCGCGCGCTGCTCGTACCACTCGATGGTCTGACCCGGCGTGCACGACACGCACATGACCTCGTTGGCCGCCAGCGTCTCGGCGAACGCCTCGGTCAGCTGCGGGCCGCCGATCACCGCGAAGGGCTGCAGGTCGCGAGCGATCGTCTCGGCGTCGGTGGTCGCCGCGACGTCGTCGCTGATCGGGCCGGTGGCGTCGTAACGGACCAGCTCGACCTCTCGGCCGTAGGTCTCGAAGTAGGTCGACAGCAGCTCGCTGTAGCCCTGGTAGGTCTCGAAGCTCTGCGTCGGGGTGTCGGTGTTGCCGATCTGGCTGTAGATGAACGACAGGATCGGGTCGTTCTCCTGGTTGACGTACACGACGATGCGGATCGTGTCGTCGGTGACGCCGGTCTCGGTCGCTCCCCCGCTCGGACCGTCGTAGGGGGCGAAGCAGCCCGGCGGGGGGCTGATCGGCATCGCGAGGACCCCCTGCTCCACGTCGCAGCGCGCCCCCCAGTCGATGTCGTCGACCTCGCCACGCGCCTCGGCGACGGCGAAGGGCAGCACGCCGGGCGGCAGCTGCACCTCGTCGGGCGGCACGCTGCCCGGGGTCGAGCCGGCGGCGACGTCCTCGCCGGGCGGATCGGTGGTGACGATGAGCGCGGCGACGAGCGCGGCGACGACCACGAGCACCAGCGACGGGCCCCACCGTGCCAGGCGGCGGGTCCGTGCCGCCGCACCCTGGTCGTCCATCGCCTTCATCGCGCTCCTCCCGGGGCTGGCTGACCGATCGTGCCGCTGCGGTGCACCGCAGCCAGGTCGTCGCCGAGGTACGACGCGACGACCCGCGGATCCGCGAGCACCTGCTCGGGTGCACCGTGGGCGATCACCTCGCCCGCCTCGAGCGCCACCAGACGATCCGACACCGACGCCACCAACGCCATGTCGTGCTCGATCACGACCATCGCGCAGCCGAGCTCGCGGCGGATGCGCAGCAGCAGCGCCCCGAGCTGCTCGACCTCACGCTGGGCCACACCCGACGCGGGCTCGTCGAGCAGCAGGACCCGGGGCTGGTGCGCGACGGCGCACGCGAACTCGACGACGCGTCGGGTCCCGGTCGACAGCTCGGCGGTGAAGCTCTCACGATGGGTCGCGATGCCGAACAGCTCCATCAGCTCCTCGACCCGACGCTCGACCGCGCGCTCGCTGTCGTACGCGGCCGGCAGGCCCAGCGCCGGGTTCACCAGGTCCTTGACGGCGACCGACTGCTCGAGCGCCACGGCGATCGTCTCGGCCACCGTGAGCCCCGGGTACAGGCGGCCGCCCTGGAAGGTCCGGCCCAGGCCGGCGCGAGCACGCAGGTGGGGCGCCATCGACCCGACGTCGTCACCAGCGAGCAGGATCCGGCCGCCGTCGAGCGGCTGGTACCCGCAGATCAGGTCCAACAAGGTGGTCTTGCCGGCACCGTTCTGCCCGATCAACCCGACGATCTCCTGCTCGCCGACGGCGAAGGACACGTCCTCGACCGCCGAGATGCCCCCGAAGCGGCGGGTCACGCCCTCGAGCTGCAACGCCGGCGTTCCGGCCGGCGCGACCGGGACGTGCCCGTTGGCCGACGGTGTCGTGCTGGTCGACGTGTCGGCGTGGGTGTCGGAGGCCAGGAAGACGGCGCGCAGCAGGTCGGGCCGCTCGAGCAGCTCCTGAGCGGGCCCGCTGAAGCGGATCCGGCCGCGCTCCATGAACACCGCCGTCGAGGCGATGGTGAGCGCCACGTTGACCGACTGCTCGACCAGCACCACCGTCGTGCCCTCGTCCGCGACCCGACGCACCATCTGCGCGAGCTGGCCGACGACGACCGGCGCGAGGCCCATGCTCAGCTCGTCGATCAGCAGCAGTCGTGGCCGCGACAGCAACGCCATGGCGAGGGCCAGCATCTGCTGCTGACCACCCGAAAGGTTGGCCGCCGGCTCGTCCATGCGGTCCGCGAGCGCCGGGAACACCTCGAGCACCTCGTCGATGCGAGTGGCGAGCTCCGCCCGGTCGCGTCGGACGAGCCATCCGGCGGCACGCAGGTTCTCGGCCACGGTGAGCGACGGGAACGTGCCCGCACCACCCGGCACCTGTGCGACACCGAGCGCCGCGATCTCGTTCGGTGGGGCGTGGGTGATGTCACGGCCGTCCAGGATCACCGCGCCGAAGTCGGCCTCGGTGAGCCCCGAGATGGCGCGCAGCAGCGTCGACTTGCCGGCACCGTTGGTGCCGAGCAGCGCCAGCACCTCGCCCTCGGCGACCTCGAGGTCGATGTCGAACAGCACCTGCACCGGGCCGTAGCCCGCCTTCAGGTCCTTGACCACGAGCAGCTTCGAACGCCCGTCGTGGCGGTCGACGAGCGCCTGGGAGCGCGCCAGCGAGGCGCCCCACGCGTCGTGGATGTCGCGTTGGATGACCGAGCCGCCGGTCGAGATGATGAGCCCGCCGATCACGAGGATCGGCACCATGACGAGCATGCCGGCGCGGATGCCGAAGCGATCCGACATCCAGCCGATCAGCGGCAGCATCGCCAGGCCCGGGATGGCCCACCACGCGGCGATCGAGAAGCCGACCGATCGTGCACGGGCGGGGATGGCGAGCGACAGGGTGGCGAACAGGCCCGGCAGCAGGATGGCGAGCACGGTGGTGAGCAGGATGTTCGCGATCACGGTCAGCCACAGCGTGGGTGCGAGCGCGAAGCACCCGACCAGTCCCGCACAGGTGAGCGCGACGCCACGCAGCAGCCGGAAGATCAACGCCGGGCCACGGAGGAACAACCGGGTGCCCAACCGAGCGCCGAGCGCCAGGCCCAGGAACTGGAACGGCTCCACGACCGCCGCCAGGTACCCGCGCTGGAGCTCGTCGAGGCGGAACACCTCCTCGTAGAGGAGTCCGGCGAGCGAGATGAAGCCGACGATGGCGACCGCCAGGAACGGCACCGAGTACCACATGCGGCGCAGCACATCGATCTTCCACAGCAGCCGCCACGCCTCGGCGAAGCTCGGCGCTGGCTCCTCGGTCTCGCTGACCTCCTCCGATGCGCCGGCGGCCCGACGCTCCTGGGCGCCCTTGACGGGGTCCTTGATGCGCAGGCCCAGGATCACCAGCACCACGGTCGGCACGGCGAACACGAAGAAGGGCACGCGCCAGCTGAACGCCGCGGCCAGCGCGCCGGCGAGCAGCGGGCCCATGAAGTTGCCGAGCACGTTGGCGGCACGGTGGAACGAGAACACCGCGGGGCGACGGTCGACCGCGTAGAAGTCCGACAGGAGCGCGTTGTGCGTCGGGTCGACGACCGCCCGGCCGATGCCGGTGCCGACGCGCGCGACCACGAGCATCCAGATCGCCGTCGCTGCGCCGGTCATGACCGAGAAGACCGCCCAGGCCATCGCGCCCATGAGCGTGATGGCCATGCGGTTGCCGCGGTCCGACGCGATCGCGATCGGCATCTGCATGAGCAGCGCACCCAGGGCGGTCACGCCGACCAGCGTGAGGATGCCGGTGTTGCTCATGCCGAACGCGTCGCGGATGTTGGGCAGCAGGATGCCGAACCCGGTGCGGTCCAGCTCGTCGACGGCGTTGAGCCCGAACAGGATGAGCAGCGGGAAGACGGGACCGTCACCCACCATCTCCTTGAGCGACCGACCGGGCCGACGCACCGCGGCCGCCCAACGCCGCAGGTCGACGAGGCCCTTGGAGGACTCGCGCAGGTCGACCCAGGTGATCCGCTCCGCCGCGCTCACGTGGCCACCACCTCGTCGTCGCGGTCCCCGGCGGTGGGCGAGGGAGCGGACGCGACCGTGTCCGCGGTCGTGTCCGGGGCGCCGTCGTCGTGTCGGTCCAGGCCCAGCACCTCGATCCCTCGACGCCGGGCGATGCGTCGCAGGACCTCGTCACGGCCACGCCACAGCAGGCCTGCCAGGCCGTCGGGCAGCACCAGCAGCACGAACAGCACGCCGACGCCGGTGGCCAGGAACGACCACGGGGCGGGCAGCAGCCATTGCGAACCGCGTTGGAACACCGCGCCGACCACGGCGCCCGTCAGGCTGCCCAGCCCGCCGATGACGGTGGCGACGAAGACCGTCAGGCTCTCCTCGGCGGAGTAGGTCACGGGCCGGAACGACGCCTGGTGCACGACCAGCACGACGCCCGCGATCGCGGCGACGAAGCCCGACAGCGCGAACGCGGACAGCTTGGCCCGCACCGGACTGACGCCGTAGGCGACCACGCCCTCCTCGTTGTCACGCAGCGCGATCAGCACCCTGCCGGTGCGGCTGCGGCGCACGCCTCGCAGCGCGAGGAAGGACAGCACCAGCACGGCGAGCGCGAAGTAGTAGAGCCGCAGCGGGCTGTCGAGAGAGATCCGGCCGAAGAGCGCGGGGCGCTCGAAGGAGCCCTCGGGGATCCAGTCGAGCGCCCGGTTCGAGAAGATCCACTCCGAGGCGGCCAGCGACACCGCCAGGGTCGTCACCGCCAGGTAGAGCCCTCGGAGTCGCAGCGCCGGCAACCCCACGAGCACCGCGACCAGCGCACCGACCGGACCGGCGACGACCATCGCGACGAACGGGTCCCAGCCACGCTCCACGGTGCACCAGGCGCCGATCGCGCCGCCGGCGCCGACGAAGACCATCTGGCCGAGCGACACCTGACCGGCCCAACCCGTGAGCACCACCACCGACGTGCCGATGATGGCGAAGACGACCACGACGCCCGCCTTGAGCTGGCCGTTGGTACCCATGGCGAGCGGCCCGGCCAGCACCACCAGCGCCAGCACGGCGCCGACCGCGACCCTGCCCCAGCGGACCTCGGGCAGGCGGCGCAACACCGCGGGCACGGGGCGCACCTCGGTGGCCTCGGCGAAGCTGGCCGCGTCGTCACGGTCGGCACGGGTGGCGCCGCGGCGCTGCAGCAGCAGGCTCACGATGATGAGCGCCGCAAGGATCGGCGCCACCAGCGTGACGTCGCCGGTGTTCCAACGGATGCCGGTCTCGAGCAGTCCCAGCACCACCGCGGTCGCGGTGATCGCGACGAAGTGGGTCATGCGTCCGATGACCAGCGCTGCGAGCGCCCGCAGCACGATCGCCAGACCGGTGCCCAGCCCGAACGGCAATCCGGTGACGCCGGCGGTCAGACAGACCGAGACGAACGACAGCACGGCGGCCATGGTCCACACCTGGGCCTCGAGGCGACGCACGGGGATGCCGAGCGATGCGGCACGGTCCGGGCGATCCGCCGCGGCACGAACTGCGGTGCCGGTGTCGGTGAGCCGCAGGAAAATCGCGAGCGCCGCGATGACGGTGGGGGCGACGACCAGGGCGATCAGGTCGTTGGCGTCGAAGTTCACCTGACCGACGCTGAAGCTCAGCTCGAACGGCGCGGGCAGCGTGCGGATCGCCGGGCCCTCACCCCATGCGGTCGGCAGCAGCAGCGCGGCGAACCCCAGGATCTGCGCCAGACCCAGGGTGGCGACGGTCAGCTGCAGCCGGGGCGCCCGGAAGAACCGTCGCACCACCAGCACGTCCGCGAGCAGACCCACCAGGGCCGCCGCCGCGAGCCCGGCGACCATGCCGACGATCCACGGCAGGCCTGCGACCGTGATCAGCAGCACGCTCAACGTCGCCGGGAACACCCCCAGGTCGCCCTGGGCGAAGTTGACGACCCGGTTCGATCGCCAGACCAGCGCCAGGCCGACGGCGCCCAGGGCGCCGAGCAGGCCCAGGACCAGGCCCGAGAACATGGCGCCGATCGGCATGGGGAACAGGACCAACTGCACCACGAGGATGCCCGCAGCAGGGCCCAACAGACGCGCCGACGCGGTCGCTCGTTCGCTGAGCCCCCACGACACGGCCAAGCTCCACCCCCCGATGCGCTGCCTGTTCCGGACCGACGAGCGCGACCGTAGCCGGAGCGCGTCGCCGACGGGGGCGAAGCGCGCCGCGACGACTCAGAGCCGGGCGAGCTCGCCGGAGGCGTACTGCAGCCGGCAGGCCGAGCGCTGCAGCTTGCCCGAGGAGGTCTTCGGCACCGTGCCGGGCTCGACGAGCACGACCTCCTTGGGCGGGATGCCGACCGAGTCGTTCACCGCCCGGGTGACCTCGCGCGCCAGGTGCTCCAGGTCGTCGCTGCGCGCCTCGGCGACCACGATGATGTTCTGCGCGCCGTGGCGGCCCTCGGTGCCGAACGCGATCACGTTGCCGGGACGCACGCCGGGCACCTCGCCCGCGGCCTTCTCGACGTCCTGGGGGAACACGTTGCGGCCACCGACGATGATGACGTCCTTGATGCGACCGCAGATGACCAGCTGGCCGTCGACGGTGTACGCGAGGTCGCCGGTGTGCAGCCAGCCGTCGATGATGAGCTCCTCGGTGGCCTCCGGCTGGCGGAAGTAGCCGGAGGTCAGCGAGTTGCCGGTGATGCGCAGCTCGCCGACCTGTCGCTCCGAGCACGGAGCGCCGGACTGCGGGTCCACGACCGACACCTCGAGACCCGGGACCGGCTTGCCGAGCATGACCAGCTCGGTCGAGCCCTCGGATCCGGGCTCGACCTGGATCGCCTTGTGGTCCGACTCGAGCGCGGCGCGGTCGACCCAGTCGGTGCGCAGCCCGGCACTCGGGCGGGGGAAGGTGCCGGCGATGCAGACCTCGGCCATGCCGAACGCGGGGAACGCTCCTTCGGGCTTCAGACCGAAGCGCTCGCCGGCCTCGAAGAAGCCGCGGTACGTGTCGGGATCGACCGGCTCGGCGCCGTTCAGCCAGACCCGCATCGTCGACAGGTCGAGCTGCTCGTCGGTGCGACGCAGCGCTCGCGTGGCCAGCGCATAGGAGAAGTTGGGGCCCGCGGTGCCGGTGCCGCCGAACTCGGTGATCCAACGCAGCCATCGGATCGGACGGGCGAGGAAGTCCTGCGGTGCACCCTGGACCAGGGTGCACCCCAGCGACATCGGGATGGTCAGCAGACCGACGAGGCCCATGTCGTGGTAGAGCGGCAGCCACGAGACGATGACCTCGTCGTGGGTGATCTCCGCCGCCGCCCACGCACCGTCGAGGTTGTTGCAGATGGCGCGGTGCGGGAGCATCACGCCCTTCGGCTCCGACGTCGACCCGGAGGTGAACTGCAGCACGGCCAGCGCGTCGGGGTCGCTCTTGGGGCGGTCGTAGTCGTCCAGGGTCGGGCCGTCGGGGGCGAACAGCTCGTCGAGGGTCACGAACGGCGGATCGCCCGGTTCGGGCTCGATGAACGCGGCGAGGTCGGCGTCGATCACGACGACCTTGGTGTCGGAGCGCAGGATGCGGGCCCGGGTCTGGGCGATGAACTGGTCGATCGCCCCCATGCGCATGGGCAGCGGCATGGTGACGAGCGCTGCGCCGGCGAGCCACGTCGCCTGGATGGTGGTGACGAGACGTTGGGTCGTGGGACCGATCAGCGCGACGTGGTCGCCGGGGCGCACGCCGCGTGCCTGCAGCCCCGCGGCCGCCGCCAAGGCGTCGCGGTGCAGCTCGTCCCAGCCGATCGTGACGGTGTCGTCGCCGTTGGCGAAGGTGACCTGCCCCCTTCCGGCGGCGGCGACGGACTCGATTCGATCGATCAGCGACAGCACGATGTTCAGACTCTCCCGGTCATCTCCTGGTTACGACCGACGTCATCGGAACGACATCTGCCGAGGACCTACCCCCGAACGTCGAGCGACGTGACCGGAGGACCGATCACAGCACCACGTTGACGAGCTTGGGCGGACGGGCGATGACCTTACGCGGCTCACCGTCGCCCAGATGCGCACGCACCTTCTCCGACCCCAGCGCAGCTGCCACGCAGGCGGCCTCGTCCGCCGACGCCGCCACCTGCAGGCGGTCGCGCACCTTGCCGTTCACCTGCACGACCAGCGTGACCTCGTCCTCGACGAGCATCGCCGGATCGGCCTGCGGCCACGGCGTCTCGTGCACGTGGGCGACCTGCGCGCCGTCGGTGTGGCGCATCGACCACAGCTCGGCGGTCATGTGAGGACAGGCGGGGGCGAGCAGCTGCAGCAGCGTGTCGAGCGCACGGTCGAGGGTCTCGACCTGCGGGCCCTCGTCGGACTGCACGTAGCGGTACAGGTCGTTGACGAACGCCATGTAGCGCGACACGCCGACGTTGTAGGACCAGCGGTCGAACGACGAGGTGATGCCGTCGATCAGGCGGTGGCGTTCGCGCTCGATCTGCTCGTCGGCGGGGCTCGGGGCGCCGTCACGGGTGCCGGCGACCAGCTCCGAGCCGGGCACCGCGAGGCGCCACACCCGGTGCAGGTACTTCGAGCACCCCTCGAGGCCCACGTCCTCCCAGTCGACGTCGTCCTCCGGCGGCTTCACCTGCAGGTGCGCCAGGCGCAGCGCGTCCGCGCCGAGTGTGTCGATGATCTCCTCGGGTGCGACCAGGTTGCCCTTGGACTTGGACATCTTCGCCCCGTCCAGTCGGATCATGCCCTGGGTGAAGAGCCGCTGGAACGGCTCGCGCAGCTCCGCGGGCACGACCCCCAGGTCCGACAGGGCCTTGGTGAAGAAGCGCGCGTACATGAGGTGCAGCACGGCGTGCTCGGCGCCGCCGATGTACTGGTCGACCGGCATCCAGGACCGCACCGCGTCGGTCGAGAACGGCGCCTGGTCGGACCACGGGTCGCAGAAGCGCAGGTAGTACCAGGAGCTGTCCACGAAGGTGTCCATCGTGTCCGTCTCCCGACGCGCTGGCCCTCCGCAGCGTGGGCAGGTCGTGTGCAGGAACGCCTCGTGGAACAGCAGCGGCGACTGCCCGGTCGGCATGAACTCGACGTCGTCGGGGGCCAGCACCGGCAGCTGGTCCTCGGGCACGGCGACGATGCCGCACCCGTCGCCGTCACCGTCGCCGCAGTAGACGACCGGGATCGGACAGCCCCAGAAGCGCTGACGCGACACCAGCCAGTCGCGCAGGCGGAAGTTGACCCGCCGCTCCCCCACGCCGGTCGCCGCAAGCCAGTCGATCGCCGCGGCCTTCGCGTCGGGCACCGACAGGCCGTTCAGATCAGGAGCGCCGTCGACGGCGGCGGCACCCGGGGAGTTCACGTGCACGCCGTCGCCGTTGTAGGCCTGCCCGTCCCAGTCGTCGGGGCGCTGCACCGTCTCGACGATCGGCAGACCGAAGATCGTGGCGAAGTCCCAGTCCCGCTGGTCCTCACCCGGCACCGCCATGACCGCACCGGTGCCGTAGGTCGCCAGCACGTAGTCGGCCAGGTAGATCGGCACGGCGGCCCCGGTGAACGGGTTGCGGGCGTAGGCGCCGGTGAAGCAGCCCCGCTCCGCCAGGTCGCGCTCGGTCGAGAGGCGGTCGATCTCAGAGGTGCGCCGGGCCCGCTCGATGAACGCCTCGACGTCGCCGCGGCGGTCCTCGGTGGTGATGTCGGGCACCAGCGGGTGCTCGGGGGCCAGCACGCAGAACGTCATGCCGTAGGAGGTGTCCGGGCGGGTGGTGAACACCCGGAACTCCAGCTCGCCCTCGTCCACCACGGGCACGCCCGCTGCGTCGACGACGGTCATGGCGAACTCGGCACCCTCGGAGCGACCGATCCAGTTGCGCTGCTGGGTGATGACGCGCTCGGGCCAGTCCAGGCCGTCGAGGTCGTCGAGCAGCTGCTGCGCGTAGTCGGTGATGCGGAAGTACCACTGCTCCAGGTCGCGCTTCTCGACCACGGCACCGGAGCGCTCCGCGGTGCCGTCCGCCAGCACCTGCTCGTTGGCCAGCACCGTCTGGTCGACCGGGTCCCAGTTGACCGGCGCAGCCTTGCGGTAGGCGATGCCCGCCTCGAGGAACTTGCAGAAGATCCACTGCGTCCAGCGGATGTACTCCGGGTCGTGGCTCTTGACCTCTCGGCGCCAGTCGTACACGCCGCCGATGCGCGTGATGGAGCTGCGCAGCTGCTCGATGCGCTCGTCGGTGAAGCCCCGCGGGTGCCGACCGGTCTTGATCGCCGCGTTCTCCGCGGGCAGCCCGAAGCTGTCGAAGCCCATCGGCGAGAGCACCGCGTCGCCGCGCATGGTGCGGTACCGCGTGAGCAGGTCGCCGAAGGTGTAGTTGCGCACGTGGCCCATGTGCGCGGCACCCGACGGGTAGGGGTACATGCACAGCACGTAGGAGCGGGGACGGGGATCGTCGTTGTCGACCTCGTAGGTCGCGTGGTCCCGCCAGTACTGCTGCCAGCGGGGCTCGATCGCCTGCGGGTCGTAGCTGACGGTGGTCGGGAGCTCCTCGGGCATCCACGGATCGTACCGAGCACGGGTCCGGGCCCCCGAACCCGTTGCGGACGGCCGTTCGGTTTTCCACTCCCCGGAGCAGGCCACTATGGTGAGCGTCCCTACGGGGCCGTAGCTCAGTTGGCTAGAGCGCTTCCATGGCATGGAAGAGGTCGTGAGTTCGATTCTCATCGGCTCCACTCGGAGACACCCGTCGCAGCAAGGGTCCGGCTCGAAGCCGGGCCCTTTCTCGTTGCTCGACCGTCCCGAGGTGGCGATCGCAGGGCCTAGCCTCGACGTCGATGGTCGTTCTGGGTCGACGGACAGCTCGGGTGCTCCTGGTGGCGACCGCCGCAGCGGGTCTCGTGGTCGGCGCCGCAGCCTGCGGTGGCGGTGACGGCGACGCGACGACGACCACCGCCGAGGTGACGCTGACCACCGAGGCGGGCACCGACCCTGCCGCACTGGGAGAGCAGGTGCTCCAGACCGCCGGCGCTCGCGAGGCCGTCGGCACCGGGGGCGATGCCGAGGCGCGCCTGGGCGAGCTGGCGGTCACGTGGTGTCGCACGGCGCTGCGCAGCGACGTCGACAACGCCGACGCGACGTTCCGGTTCTCGCTCAACGAGTACTTCACCGACTTCGGGGTGGTCCGCCAGGACGGCGAGGTGCAGGACGTGCCCCTGGCGAAGGCGATGCTGGCCGGGACCTACGCCGACGCCTTGGCGCGGGCGGCGAACCAGGTGGTCTGCCCCGAGGTCGAGCGACCCGACGGCTGAGCCGGTCGGCGGCACTCAGGAGTCGCGTCGCTCAGGCAGCTCGCCAGTCGATGCGCTCGGCGTCGGAGTAGAGCCGCTCGATGCGGTAGTAGTCGCGCTCCTCGACGTGGAACACGTGCACCACCACATCCGCGTAGTCGAGCAGCACCCAGCGGCGTTCGGCGGCGCCCTCGACCGAGCGGGGCCGATCGCCGTAGCGCTCGGCGACCTGCTCCTCGACCTCGTCCACCACGGCGCGCACCAGACGCGGGTTCGACGCGCTGGCGATGACGAAGTAGCCGCAGATGCCCAGCAGGTCGCCGACGTCGAGCACCACGATGTCGGTGGCGCCCTTGTCGTCGGCGGCGCGTGCAGCGGCGACGGCCAGGTCGATCGAGGGGGTCGGAGTGGTCATGGGGTCATCCCTGCGAGAGCTGGTCGGCGCCGACCACCACGACGACGTCGACGTTGGTGGCGGCCTCGGGGTCGAGCGTGGCGGTGAGCCCGAGCGCCGCAGCGATCTGCTCGGCGGCAGGGCGTGCCTCCTCGCTCGCGAACTCGACGCGTGAGGTGGGCACCTCGAAGCTCTCGGCGTTGCCGGTGTAGGAGATCTCACCGTTGGCCCCGACCACCTTCGGCGCCACCGACTGCAGCACGGCGTCGTCGGCCGTGCCGTTGAGCAGCTCCACCCGGGCGCGCTGTCCGGGGAACGCCGAGACGGGGAACGGCACCTCGGTCGCCACCCAGGAGGGCATGGACATCTGGTCGATGCGGAACAGCGTGACCGGCGGCGACACGTTCAGCGGCACGGCCAGCATGGGCACCAGGTCGAAGCGGCTGCTGGCGTCGGCCGCCGTGGCCAACAGCTCCGCGGCCTCGAACGAGTCGTCGTCGGAGGGCAGCTCCAGCTCGAGACCCTGGTCCGCCGCGGCGGTCAGCATCGCCTCCCAGACGAGCTGCTGGCGCAGCGCGCGGTTGGACTCCGACTCGCCGAGCCCGAGCGTCGACATGAACTCGACCACCTGCGCGGGCTCGAGGGTGAGCTGACCAGCGGCGTACGCGACGCTCGCGTCCTCGGCCGACTCCCCCTGCAGCACGTCGTCGGGCAGTGCGATCGTGATCGGCCCGACCGCTGCCGCCAGGTCGCCCAGCATCGACACCGGCGCGGTGACCGCAGCGGTGGCGCCGAAGCTGAGGTCGGCGCCGAGGCGCAGGCGCAGCACGTCGATGCCGCCGCTCGCGAAGACGTTGGACGCCGAGTCGGGCCCCGAGTCCTCGAACTCCCACAGCGTGACGTTGGCCGGGATCGGCACGAGCGTGCGCTCGGCACCGCCGGAGCGCTCGATCACCAGCAGCATCGTGGCCAGCGACGGCACCTCACCCTGGGTCGGCGCCGGCGCATCGGCTCCTGCGACCGCCTCACCGCCGTCGTCCGGGGCGGTGGTCGTCGGCACCGGCACGGGCGCGCCGGTGAACGCGATCAGGGTGACCCCGGTGGGCTTCACCGCGGCCACGTACCCGGGAGCGTCGGGATCGGTCACCTCGCTGGCGGTGCCCCCCGTGATGCGCAGGGCGGTGTTCCAGCCGACCCACCCCAGCGCCACGAGCGCCACGACGAACACGGCGGTGACCGCAGCCTGCGCGACGACGACCTTGCGCCGCTTGCGCCGCTTCTGTGCCGAGCGCTGGCGCACCACGGGACGGATCACCGGCGCCGCCGAGGAGCCCGCCTCGTCCGGATCAGAGCTCTCCGAGTTCGCGGGGGGCGCCAGGGTCATCGGGTGTCACGATAGAGGTCGAGGTCTCGCACCAGCGAGACCACCGCGTCGGGCACCAGGAACTGCAGCGGCCGGCCGTCGACGACCCGGGCCCGCAGATCGGTCGAGGACACCTCGAGGCGCGGCACCTCGACGCGCACGCCGTCGAAGCCGTCGGGCAAGGTCGTGGCCACCCCCGGGCGGTCGACCACGATCACCGAGCACCGCTGGGCGAGCTCGTCGGGGCGACGCCACGAGTGCAGCTCCGCGGCGGCGTCCGCACCGACGACCAGGAACAGCTCGGCGCCCGGATGCTGCTGCTCCAGCTCGGCGATGGTGTCGATCGAGTACGACGGACCACCCCGGCGGATCTCCAGGTCGCTGGCCTCGACCCCCTCCAGCCCCTCGACCGCCGCACGCACCATGGCCAGGCGCTGCGGTGCCGGGGTGATGGTCCGCGAACCGACCTTCTGCCACGGTTCGTTCGCCACCACCATCAGCACGAGGTCGAGCGCCAACAGGTGCCGAACGTTCAACGCGGTGACCAGGTGCCCCACGTGGGGCGGGTCGAACGTGCCGCCGAGCACGCCGATGCGGCGGGGGTCCGAAGCGCTCGGCATCGGCGGAGTGTAGGGCGCCCGGGCGCGGCGACGACCTTTCGCTGACGCTTGCTCAACTCGACCCCGCGCCGGCCGATACCCACATCGTCGGAGAAAACCAACCTCCGACCCGAGACGAAGGTGTGGAACCCCCCATGAGTGACTCCGTCGGGATGTACCTCAACGAGATCGGCATGGTCGCCCTGCTCACCGCCGAGGAGGAGCGAGAGCTCTCCCAGGTGATCGAAGTCGGCGTGGAGGCACGCCGGCGCCGCGCCGACGGTGAGAACAACCGCGAGATCCGCCGGGCCATCGCCGCCGCCGACGCCGCCAAGGACCGCTTCATCCGCGCCAACCTGCGCCTCGTCGTCAGCGTCGCCCGCCGCTACCCGCTGCCGCCCGGCATGGAGCTGTTGGACCTCGTGCAGGAGGGCAACCTGGGCCTCGAGCACGCCGTCGACAAGTTCGACTGGCGCAAGGGCTTCAAGTTCTCCACCTACGCCACCTTCTGGATCCGCCAGGCCATCGGCCGGGCGCTCGACCAGAAGGCCTCGCTGGTGCGCCTGCCCGGCGACCGCTCGGCCTCGCTGCGCGCCGCGCTGCGCCAGGTCTCCGGCGACGGCGACGAGCTCGACGACGAGAACGCACGACTGCACCGCCTGACCACCCCCACCTCGCTCGACCGCACCGTCGGCGACGACGACTCCAACGAGCTGGTCGACCTGCTGGCATGCCAGAAGGCCGGGCCCGAGGAGCTGCTGTTGGACGCCGAGCACAGCGAGTGGCTCAACGGGCTGCTGGACGTGCTCGATCCACGTGCGCGCACCGCCGTCGAGCAGCGCTTCGGCCTGGTGGACGGCCAGCGTCGCAGCTACCGCGAGGTCGGCGAGCAGCTCGGCGTGACCGCCGAGGCCGCGCGTCGGCTGGTGAAGCGGGCGATGAACACGGTGCGCGACCGCGCCATGGCAACCGCCTCCTGACCCCGACCGCCTCCTGACCCCGACCGCCTCCTGACCCCACCCGACGTCGCGGCAGGGGGGACAACCCCACCTCCACGACGCCGGGCCGCATCATTCGCCCCGTTCGACCGCCTGCTTACGCTGGTGCGGTGATCCGATCCCTGCAGCGCCGGTGGACCAGTGCCACCACGTGGTGGAGCTTGGTGCTGCTCGTCACCGGCTTCTTCACGGGCCACATCACCACGATCGTGGTGGCGACCGGCGTGGCGACCGTGCTCGGCATCGCGTTCGTGGTGCCGCTGGCCATGGTCGGCGCGTGGCTGCTGTTCCTCGCCGGCCACGGCATGGCCACCGTGGAGCGCTCGCGCTACCTGGCCTACACCGGCCTGGCGCTCGAGGATCCCGGCCCACCGATCGCCGGGCACAACGTGTGGACCCGCTTCCTGGGCCGGCTCCGCTCACCGGGGCGCTGGCGCGAGCTGGTCTACCTGTTGCTGCGGCTGCCGGTCTCGGCGGTCCTGATGACGCTGGCGCTCGTGATCTGGGCAGGCTCGACGGCGCTGGTCGCCCTTCCCTTCTACGTCGACGACCTGCCCGGCGGCGCCGCGGAGTTCTGGCTGTTCTCGATCGGTCCCGGCCCGGCGGCCTGGCTGGCCGCCGTGGTCGGGGTCGCGCTGCTGGTGCAGCTGGCCCCCTGGGCCACCGTCGAGCTGGCACGGGTCGACGTGGCGTTCGGCAGGTCGCTGCTCGCGCACGGGGCCGCGACCGAGATGGAGCAGCAGGTGGTGCGCCTCGAGTCCAGCCGGGTCGCCGCGCTCGACAGCGCCGAGGCCGAACGACGCCGCATCGAACGTGACCTGCACGACGGCGCCCAGCAGCGCCTGATCGCGGCGGCCATGGACCTGGGCGTCGCCCGTGAGCGCCTGGTGTCGGACCCCGAGGCGGGACGCGAGCTGGTCGGCCACGCGCACGAGGAGGTCAAGGCCGCGTTGCGAGAGCTGCGGGACCTGGTGCGCGGGATCCACCCGGTCATCCTCGAGGACCGCGGGCTGGACGCCGCGCTGTCCGCCGTGGTGGCCCGATCCCCCGTCCCCGTCGAGCTGTCCGTCGTGGCCGAACCCCGACCGTCGCCGGCGGTGGAGAGCGCCGCCTACTTCATCGTGTGCGAAGCGCTCGCCAACGTCGCTCGCCACGCAGGTGCGGGCCACGCCGCGGTGCGCATCGACGTGCAGGACTCGGTGCTGCGCATCGAGGTGCACGACGACGGCCGAGGGGGCGCGGACCCCGCACGCGGGACCGGGCTGTCCGGGCTCGCCGACCGCGTCGCTGCGCTCGGCGGCACCATCGCCCTCGACAGCCCGTCGGGTGGCCCGACCGACCTCAGGGTGGAGATCCCATGCGCATCGTGATCGCCGAGGACAGCGTGCTGCTCCAGGAAGGTCTGGTGCGCTTCCTGACCGAGCAGGGCCATCAGGTGGTGGCGGCCGTCGGGGACGCCACGTCACTGCTCGCCGCGATCGACGAGCACCGACCGGACCTGGCCGTGGTCGACGTGCGCATGCCGCCGACCCACACCGACGACGGGCTGCGCGCCGCGCTCGAGATCCGCCGTCGCTGGCCCGAGGTCGCCATCCTCGTGCTGTCGCAGTACGTCGAGGAGCAGTACGCGAGCGAGCTGCTCGCGGACGACCGAGGCGGCCTCGGCTACCTGCTCAAGGACCGCATCGCGGATGTCGCGGAGTTCCAGGCGGCGGTCGAGCGCGTGGGCTCGGGTGCGACCGTGCTCGATCCCGAGGTGGTGGCCCAGATCCTGGCCCGCTCCCGACGACAGGACCCCCTGGCCCGGCTGTCGCCCCGCGAGCGGGAGGTGCTCGGGCTGATGGCCGAGGGCCGCAGCAACTCGGCGATCGCCGCCGAGCTGGTCGTCAGCGACGGCGCGGTCGAGAAGCACGTGAGCAACATCTTCAGCAAGCTCGACCTGCCGCCGGCGGCCAACGACCACCGACGAGTGCTGGCCGTGCTGCGGTGGTTGGAGTCGTGACCGTGACCAGCGCTCCCGCCGCGTCGACGACGCCGCCGCCGACGACGCCACGGCGCGGCTCGTTGCGGGTGCGTCGGGCGTGGCGGATCGGCGGCACGGTCCTCACCGTCGGCGTGCTCATCTGGGGCCTGGTGCAGGTGGTCGGGCTGCTCGGCCGATCGACGTCCGCGGTCGACGTCGAGCTCGAGGCCGACGGGATCGAGGAGCTGGTGGTCGAGGTCGCCGGTGGTTCGGTCGAGATCCGCGGCACCGACGACGAGCTGGTGCGGGTGCGCGGCGAGGTGACGAGCGGCCTGACCACCACCCGGCACCGCGAGCAGCGCGTCGGGGACCGCTTCGTCGTGTCCTCGGAGTGCGTCGGTGGACCGCTGTCGACGTTCTGCGCTGTCGACCACGTCATCGAGGTGCCCCGTGCGATGCCGGTGTTGGTGCGGTCGTCGGAGACGTCGGTGACCCTCGTCGAGTTGACCGGCCGGGTCGACGTCGAGACCCGCAACGACGCCGTGCGGGGCCGAGGACTGCACGGCCCCGAGGTGCGCATCGAGACCACGAACGCCGAGGTCGAGCTGCGCTCGATGCGCGCACCGGTCGTGGCGGTGCGCACCACGAACGACGCCGTCAGGGCGACGTTCGACGAGCCGATCGACCAGCTGGACGTCGACACCTCGAACGGTGCGGTCGAGGTGGTGCTGCCCGACACGCCCGATCCGTACGCCGTCGCCCTGGACACCTCGAACGGCGAAGAGGTCGTGTCGGTCCGCACCGATCCGACCGCACAACGGCGGGTGACCGTGCGGACCAGCAACGACGACGTCTCGGTGCGCTACCCCGGCCGCGACTGACCCTGCAGACCGGCGCTCGGGTGCGCGCCCCCGCAGCGAAGGTGGGGATGTCCCCACCTTCGGACGCCGGGCCGCTCCATCGAAGCCGCCGCAGGGACTTCGTACGGTCGATCCAGTCCACGACAGGAGCGACCCGATGACCACCACGACCTTCCCCCCGACGACCACGACCGCAGCGGCTCGCACCGTCGCCGCGGTCAAGACCTACGGCCAGGGCGACACCGCCGTGGCCGCCCTGGCGGGCGTCGACGTCGAGCTGCCCGCCGGGCGCTTCACGGCGATCATGGGCCCGTCCGGGTCGGGCAAGTCGACGCTGATGCACTGCGTCGCGGGGCTCGACACGCTGACGTCGGGCCAGGTGTTCCTGGGCGACGTCGAGCTGGGATCGCTCGACGACCGCAGCCTCACCCGCCTGCGGCGTGAGCGCATCGGCTTCGTCTTCCAGGCGTTCAACCTGATCCCCACCCTGACCGCCGCGGAGAACATCGTGCTGCCGATGACCCTGGGAGGGATCCGTCCCGACGACGCCTGGGTGGACCTGGTCGTGCGCACGGTCGGCCTCGGCGACCGCCTCTCGCACCGTCCCTCGGAGCTGTCCGGCGGCCAGCAGCAGCGGGTCGCGGTCGCTCGGGCCCTGGCGAGTCGACCTGCGGTGGTCTTCGCCGACGAGCCGACCGGCAACCTCGACTCGCGCTCGGGCGCCGAGGTCCTGTCCTTCCTTCGGACCGCAGTGGCCGAGCACGCCCAGACGGTGGTGATGGTGACCCACGATCCCGCCGCCGCGGCGCATGCGGACGCCGTGCTGTTCCTGGCCGACGGACGCATCGTCGACCGCATGGACGAGCCGACGTCGCAGCGGGTGCTCGACCGCATGAAGTCCTTCGGCGCCTGAGCACGGACCCGGACCGAACGGAGCACGACACATGTGGAACCTCAGCGTGAACAACCTGCGGGCGCACTGGCGCCGCGTCCTGCGCACCTGCTCGGCGGTGCTGCTCGGCGTCGCCTTCCTGGCCGGCACCCTCGTGCTCGGCGACACCATGCGCGCCGGGTTCGCTCAGGCCTTCGACGCGGCGTATGCGGGCACCGACGTCGTCCTCCAGGGCGACACCACCGTCGGCAGCGACCTCACGTCGCAGGAGCGCATCGTGCCCGACGAGGTGGTCGACCAGGTGCGCTCGGTGGACGGCGTCGCCGTCGCCGTCGGGTGGATCGAGGGTCCTGCCCTCGTCACCGGCAGCGACGGCGAGCCGGTCGGCGGCGACGGTCCGCCGATGACGGGCGGCAACTGGGTCGACGACCCCACCAACCCATACCAACTGGTGGAGGGCAGCGCACCGAGCGCCCCGGGCGAGGTGGTGCTCGACCGCGGCACCGCTCGCGCCGGCAACCTGGAGGTCGGGGACGTCACGACGGTGCGCACGCCGACGCCCGTGACGGCCACCGTGGTCGGCGTCGTCGCCTTCGGCCAGGAGGACTCGATCGGCGGCTCCGGCTACACCGGGTTCACCGAGCAGGACGCTCGTGCGCTCCTGCTCGGCGGGGATCCGGGGTGGACCAGCGTGACGGTGCGAGCGGAGGACGGCGTCGACGCCGCCGGGCTGCGCGACCGCATCTCGACGCTGCTGCCCGACGGGTTCGAGGCCCTGACCGGTGAGCAGGCGAGCGCTCGTGCGAGCGACCAGGTGGGCGACGAGTTCCTGAACGTCTTCGAGATGTTCCTGCTCGCCTTCACCGGGGTCGCGCTGCTGGTCGCCGGGTTCAGCATCTACAACACGTTCTCGGTCGTGCTGGCCCAGCGCACCCGGGAGTCCGCACTGCTGCGAGCGGTCGGTGCGACGCGGGGCCAGGTGCTCGGCGCGATCGCGGTCGAGTCGGTGGTCGTCGGGATCGTGGCGTCGATCGGCGGCGTGGTGGTCGGCCTCGGCCTGGCAGCCGGGCTGCGCGAGCTCATGGCCGGCATCGGCGTCGACCTGCCCGGCGGCCTGTCGGTCGAGCCGTCGAGCCTGGCCGTCGCCGCCGTCGTCGGCCTGGTCGTCACCGTGCTGGCCAGCCTCGTGCCCGCGGTGCGGGCGTCGCGGGTCGCTCCGCTCGCGGCGCTGCGCGACTCGGCGGTCGACCGCAGCGCGGTCTCGGTCGCACGTGCGGTGCTGGGCACGCTGCTGGTCGTCGCCGGTGCAGCGACCGTGCTGTTCGGTGCGCTCGGCGATGCCGACGGCGCGCTGGCGCTGGTCGGCTACGGCACCGTGGCCTGCGTGGTGGGCGCGATCGTGCTCGGCCCTGTCGTGGCTCGGCCGATGGCGAGGGTCCTGGGGGTGCCGCTCCTGGCACGTCCGGCCACCGGCGGGTTGGCGCGGGGCAACGCCATGCGCAACCCACGGCGCACCGCGGGGACTGCGTCCGCGCTGATGATCGGCGTGGCGGTGGTCGCGCTGTTCACGGTGGTCGGCTCCTCGGTGTCGGCGATGATCCGCGACCAGGTGGTCGGGTCGATCACCTCCGACCTGCTGATCGTCGACGAGGGCTTCAGCGGCGCCGGCATGAGCACCGAGCTGGCCGGCGACCTGGAGGCACTCGACGAGGTCGAGCTCGCTGTCGGCATGGGCTACGGCGCCGCGCTGTTCGACGGCGAGGAGCAGGAGTTCGCTGTCACCGACCCCGGCCCCTTCGGCCGCTCCCTCGACGCCGGGGTGAGCGCCGGGTCGCTCGAAGAGCTCCGCGACGACCAGATCGCGGTCTCGACGTCGTTGGCCGAGACCAGCGGCTACTCGCTCGGCGACCGCATCGACGTCACCTTCATCGACGGCACCGTGGTGCCGCTCGAGGTGGGTGCGATCTACCGCGAAGCCGCACTGGCGGAGGCCGCGATCATGCCGAGGGCCACGTGGCGCCAGCACACCGCGATGGACCTCGACGCCGTGGTCGCCATCACGCTGACCGACGGCACCGACCTCGCCGCGGGCACCGCGGCCGTCGACGAGCTGGCCTCGGGCTACGGCGCCCCGGAGGCGCAGACCCTGGACGAGTACGCGGACGACGTGGCCGGACAGATCAACCAGCTGCTCGGCATCGTCTACGTGCTGCTGGCGCTGTCGATCGTGATCGCGCTGATGGGCATCGCCAACACGTTGTCGCTGTCGATCCACGAGCGCACCCGCGAGCTCGGCCTGCTGCGGGCCATCGGCCAGACCCGTGGCCAGCTGCGGGCGATGGTGCGCGGCGAGTCGGTGCTCATCGCGGTGTTCGGCACGCTCGGCGGCATCGCACTCGGCCTGTTCGTCGCCTGGGGCCTGGTGAGCGCCATGGACGACGTGCTGCAGAGCAGCACCGTGTTCAGCGCACCCGTCGCGCAGCTGATCGCGATCGCGGTCATCGGTGGGGTCGCCGGCGTCGTGGCCGCGGCACGGCCGGCCCGGCGCGCGGCGCGCCTCGACGTGCTCGGGGCGATCGCCAGCGACTGACCGACGTCGTGCCCGGACCGGAGCCGCAACCGGCTTCGGTCCCGGCGGGGCGCGCCGGTAGCCTGTGCGGTGATGTCCGACACCACCCCCCGCTCCGCCGCGCCGGCCGACTGGTCGCCGCAGTCCTGGCGCTCCCGCCAGGCCGCCCAGCAGCCCGACTGGCCCGATCCGGGTCAGCTCGAGGCCGTGCTCAAGGAGCTGTCGGGCTATCCGCCGCTGGTGTTCGCCGGTGAGGCACGGGCGCTCACGTCGTCGCTCGCCGGGGTGGCCGAAGGACGGGCGTTCCTGTTGCAGGCCGGCGACTGCGCCGAATCCTTCGAGGCGTTCTCTGCCGACTCGATCCGCGAGCGGCTCAAGGTCATCCTGCAGATGGCCGTCGTGCTGACCTACTCGGCCGGGGTGCCGACGGTGAAGGTCGGCCGCATCGCCGGGCAGTTCGCCAAGCCGCGCTCGTCGGGCACCGAGACCGTCGACGGGGTCGAGCTGCCGAGCTTCCGGGGCCACCTCGTCAACGACATCGAGTTCACCGCGGCGGCGCGCACGCCGGCGCCCGAGCGTCTGCTGCAGGCCTACCACCAGTCGGCGTCCACGCTGAACCTCCTGCGGGCGTTCACCACCGGTGGGTTCGCCGACCTGTCGCGGGTGCACCAGTGGAACCAGGCGTTCGTGTCCGCCAGCCCCGAGGGACAGCGCTACGAGCAGCTGGCCCAGGAGATCGATCGGGCCCTGCGCTTCATGGAGGCGTGCGGCCTCGACCACGACACGGTGCCGGCGCTGCACCAGGCCGACGTCTGGACCAGCCACGAGGCGCTCGTGCTCGGCTACGAGGAGGCGCTGACCCGCAAGGACTCGCTGACCGGCGACTGGTACGACTGCTCGGCGCACATGGTGTGGATCGGCGAGCGCACCCGTCAGCTCGACGGCGCGCACGTCGAGTTCTTCCGAGGCATCCGCAACCCGATCGGCTGCAAGGTCGGCCCGAGCGCCACTCCCGACGAGGTGCTCGAGATCTGCCAGGCCCTCAACCCGGAGCGCATCCCCGGTCGGCTCACGCTGATCAGCCGCATGGGAGCCGACACCGTCACCGACGGCCTGCGCCCGCTGCTGGCCGCCGTGCGCGACGCCGGCCACCCGGTGGTGTGGGCCTGTGACCCGATGCACGGCAACACGTTCACCGCGCCGTCGGGCCGCAAGACCCGCCACTTCGACGCGATCCTCGACGAGATCCGCGGCTTCTTCGAGGCCCATCGGGCCGAGGGCACCTGGGCCGGCGGCGTGCACGTCGAGCTGACCGGCGACGACGTCACCGAGTGCCTCGGCGGCGCCGAGGACCTGCTCGACGACGACCTGGGCCTGCGCTACGAGACCATGTGCGACCCTCGTCTGAACGGTCGCCAGTCGCTCGACCTGGCGTTCCGGGTCGCGGAGCTGCTGCGCAAGGGCTGACCGGCGGCGGACACCGGCGACGTAGTCCGGACAATTCCCGACTGGATCGGTCGGGTAGTCGCGGTATTGTTGACCTGCCTGATCAGGTTTCTCGCGATCCCGCACCCACGTCCGGAGCCCCCATGAGCACGATCGAGATCGACACCGACGGCCAGGTCGTCACCGGCGACGACGCCCCGGCCCAGGTGGACCCCGGCATGATCGCCGACATCCGCAAGTTCGAGCGCTGCCTCGCCGGCTACCTGGCGGGCGAGATCGACGAGGACGTGTTCAAGGTGTTCCGCCTGGCCAACGGCGTGTACGGCCAGCGCCAGGGCGGCCACAACCAGATGGTGCGCATCAAGGCGCCCTACGGGGCGATCACCCCGCACCAGCTCGACGCGCTCGCCACCATCTCGGAGAAGTACAGCCGCAGCTGGGGGCACCTCACCACGCGCCAGAACGTGCAGTTCCACTTCGTGGACCTGGAGCGGGTGCCCGACCTGTTGTGGGACCTGGCGAAGGTCGGCCTCACCACCCGTGAGGCCTGCTCGGACACGGTGCGCAACGTCATGGGCTGCCACCTCGCCGGTGCGTGCCCCCACGAGGTGCTCGACATCCAGCCGTGGGCGGACGCCACGTTCTGGCACTTCCTGCGCAACCCGATCTCCCAGCGGCTGCCCCGCAAGTTCAAGATCAACTTCTCGGGCTGCGCGACCGACTGCGGCCAGGCCATGTTCAACGACGTCGGCGTGATCGCGGTGAACCGCACGCTCGCCGACGGCACCGTCGAGGCCGGCTTCCGGGTCTTCGTCGCCGGCGGGCTCGGCGCCAACCCCCACCCGGCGCTGGCGCTCGAGGAGTTCACGTCCCGAGAGGACCTGCTCGCCACCATCGAGGCGTGCGTGCGAGTCTTCGAGCAGACCGGCAACCGCGACAACAAGCTGCGCGCCCGCATGAAGTGGGTCGTCGACGAGCTGGGCTTCGAGGAGCTCCAGCGACGCATCTTCGCCTCGCGCAAGTTCCTGATGGCCAGCTCGTCCTGGCCCGGCGGCATCCCCGCGCAGGTCACCGAGCGCGGCGATGCACCCGCCGGCACCGGCGGCGGCGAGGTGACCCCGGTCGGCCAGGGCCAGCCCGTGTTCCTGCGGGGCACCACCCCCGAGCAGCGCTGGGCAGAGTCCAACGTGGTGCGTGGCATCGCCAAGGGCACCGTGTCGGCGCTGGCGTGGTCGCGGCTCGGCGACGTCACCGCGGACCAGTTCCGGGGCATCGCGGCGATCAGCCGGGACTTCGGCGCCGAGGTGCGCATCACCAACCGCCAGAACTTCGTGCTCCGAGGCCTGACCGACGAGCAGCTGCCCTCGCTCTACGAACGGCTCGCGGCGATCGACATGGCCGAGCCGGGCGCCGAGCTCTCCCGCGACGTCGTGGCCTGCCCCGGCGCCGACACCTGCAACCTGGCCGTCACGCAGTCGCGTGGCCTGGCCAGCGCCATCGGCGAGGCCCTCGAGGCCGCCGGGCTGGCCGAGGTCGAGGGCGTGCGCACCAACATCTCGGGCTGCACGAACTCCTGCGGCCAGCACCACATCGCCGACATCGGCTTCTTCGGCGCCGAGCGGCGTGCGCACGGCCGGTCCGCCCCCGGCTACCAGATGCTGCTCGGCGGTCACGTCGGCGACGCGAAGATCGAGTTCGGCGCCAAGGCGCTGCGCCTCCCGGCCAAGGCCGCCCCGCAGGCCGTGGTCCGGGTGGTCGGCCGCTACTCGACCGAGCGCGAGCTGGGCGAGACCTTCCAGACCTGGCTCGCCCGCGTGGGCGGCGCCAAGGCGGTCGCCGAGGGACTCGCCGACCTCGACGAGTTCCCCACCCCCGAGGACGGGCCCGACTTCTACGTCGACTACGGCGAGACCGGGCCCTACGAGAAGAACCTTGGCGAGTCGGAGTGCGCCGTCTGATGTCCCTCACACTCACTGCCACCAACGAGTCCCCCGAGCCGCTGCCCGGCCCGTTCAGCGCCACCGAGTTCACCGACGCCGAGCTGGCCGAGATCAACGCGGAGTTCGAGTCTGCGCCGGCGTCCAAGATCGTGCAGTGGGCGGCCGACCACTTCGGGCCGCACATGAGTCTGGCGGCGTCGATGACCGACGCCGTGCTGATCGACCTGGCGGTCAAGGTCGCACCGGCGATCGAGGTCGTCTTCATCGACACCGGGTACCACTTCCCCGAGACGCTCGAGACCGTCGAGCGGGTGCGGCGCCGCTACGGGCTGAACCTGCGCATCATGACCGTCGCCCCGCACGCCGAGGAGCTGTGGAAGGTCGACCCGGGCAACTGCTGCTCGGCGGTCAAGGTCGGCCAGCTCGACCGTGCGCTGGCCGGCAAGGCCGCGTGGATGTCGGGGCTCCGCCGCGACGAGGCCGAGAGCCGCGCCAACGCGACGATCGTCGGGCGCGACCTGCGCGGCCTGGTCAAGGTCAACCCGCTGGCCAACTGGACCGCCGCGGACGTCGACGACTACATCGAGCGCCACGACGTGCCGGTCAACCCCCTCACGCTGCAGGGCTACCCGTCGATCGGGTGCATGCCCTGCACCAAGCCGGTGGCCCCGGGCGAGGATCCCCGCTCCGGCCGGTGGGCCGGCCGCGACAAGACCGAGTGCGGCCTGCACCTGAGCTGAGCTGAGCCCGTCGGGTCAGTCGCCCGCGAGCTCTCGGGGCAGCGTCTCGGGTGTGGCGGGGCGACCGTCGGCGCCCACGGGGTGGTCGTTGTCGAACCACTCCGGACCCGGCCACATCCAGTCGTCGGACACCACCAGGTGACCCACGTCGCGCCGGGCGAAGCCCTCGGGGTGGTGGTAGTTGCGGTAGCCCTCGCCGCTGCGCGGGCGCCCCGGCATCTGGAACCCGTCGCCGGAGTGCCGGCCCCGCTTGGAGAACGGGCCGAACTTCGGGTGGTCCGAGTTGGGCACCATGCCGACGTGGTAGTCCCCGATCTGGAACTCCTTGATGTACTGCACGGTCCACATGCCGTAGATGTGCCACATCAGCGACATCGAGGCCTCGTTGTCGACGTGCGCGTAGCCGTAGACCCAGCGGGCTTCGGGGAAGTACTCGTCGACCGCCGCGCCCATCTCGTAGGCCATGGTGATGCCCACCGCGTTGCGACGGAAGTCCTCGTGCACCCACAGGTCGAACAGGAAGATCTCGTCCTTCGCCAGTTGGATCGGCAGCAGGCCGCGCTTGCCGTCGCCGGGGATCGACGACTGGCTGGTGAGCCACATCTTGCCGATGGCCTTGTCGGTCGGCTTGTGGATCGCCAGGATCACGACCGCGCCGCGGGCGAAGGGGCCCTTCATCAGCTCGAGGCGCTGCGCCGGCTCCAGCTCGACCAGGTGCCGGTCGGTGGGGTCGAAGACGACCTTGAAGTAGAAGTCGTCGCCGGCGGAGATGATCTCGTCCGCGATCAGCGGCAGCGGCCGCACCACGATGGCGCACTCGGACACCCGAGGCGTCAACTCCCCCACCTTGCCCTTGACCTTGTCCACGATCGACATGCGTCCCCCTGGGCGTCGTTGCGGCCCGCCGAGGTCGGTGCGATCGCCCGACCCGGATCCGCCACAGGATACGGCAGCCGCACCGGAACCGGATCCGAGCGATGTTCACCGCGGCCGGGCAGCGCAGCCATGCATCACGGCAGGGCAGCGAGCGGGACCCCGGCGATTGGACAGTCCGGCCCCGCCACGACGACGATGGCGGTCGTGACGGACACGGCCGACGCGAGATCGACCGCCGCCTCTTCGTCGCTCGACGAGGAGGTCGTACCGACCCGCCTGATGGTCCTGGGGCTCGCGCACCGGGACGGCACCGTGCACGGCGCCGAGCTCTACCGGGTCGCCGAGGAGTGCGGCATCGGCGTCGAGACGGTGCGCTCGTGCCTGCGTCGGCTGATCGCGGACGACCTGTTCGTGCGCGACGGCGAGGGACGCGACGCGGTCTACTCGGCGACTGCCGCGGGTCGGGCACAGCTCGAGCTCAGCCAGCAGCGGCACCTGCTCGCCTACGCCCAGGACGCCGCGGGCCGCGGCTGGGACCGGCGCTGGCGGCTGGTCGCGTTCGCCATCCCGGAGTCGCGTCGCGCCGCCCGCGACACGTTCCGCGACCACCTGCGCTCACTCGGGGGCGCCGGCATCCAGCCGGGGCTCTACGTGTCACCGCACCGCTGGGACGCCGAGATCCATGCCGAGGCGGGACGTCTGGGCATCGACGAGCACGTGACGCTGGCCAGCACCGACGACCTGAGCGTCGGCGGCGAGACCGACCCGAGGCGCCTGGTGCGCCTGCTGTGGCCCCTCGAGGAGCTGGCCGACCGCTACCGCAGCTTCGTGGACACCTACCAGGGTGTGCCCGGCGAGCTCGAGGACATGCGTCGGCGTGGCGAGCGCATCGGGGAGCACGACTTCCTGGCCGGCGTGCTGCACCTGGCGATCCGCTTCAACGGCTGCTTCGAGTCGGATCCTCTGCTGCCACCCGAGCTGCTGCCCCGCCCCTGGCCGGGCAAGGACGCACGGGAGCTGCTCGCCCGGTGCCGCAAGCTCGGCGTGCTCGCCCGCGAGGACAAGGACGGCCCAGGGCTGTTCCGCGTCTTCGACGACGCGATCGCCCACCTCCCCTAGGACGGACCCGACGGCCCCAGGCTGAGGCCTGCCGCGTCGATGCCGCCGATCTCCGCCGACGTCAGGACCTCGGCGCCGGCTGCACGAGCGCCGTAGCGGCGCCCGTCGCGCTTCACGCGGTACATCGCCTCGTCGGCCAGGCGGATCAGGTCGTCGACCTCCAGGCCGGGGTCGGCCATGGCGGCACCGACGCTGAGCCGCAGCGGCACACCCGGAGGTGCCAGGGCGCCGATGGCGTGACAGAGGCGGGCCATGATCGTCGACAACGTCTCGGGCGACTCCAGGTCGGGGCAGACCAGGACGAACTCGTCGCCCCCGACCCGGGCGATCAGGTCGACGTCACGGGTGTTGGCGCGCAGGGCGTCCGCCGTGGCGACCAGCAGCTGGTCGCCCACCGTGTGGCCGAAGCGGTCGTTCACCTGCTTGAAGTGGTCCAGGTCGCAGTAGAGCACCCCCAGATCCCCCCGCCGGTCGCCCAAGGTGTGCTCGAACTGCCGGTACAGCTCGGCGCGGTTCATCAGCCCCGTCAACGGGTCCGTGCGCGCCTGTGCGTGCAGGTGTGCCTCGGCGAGGCACCGGCGCAGCGTGGCCATCAGCGTGGAGGCGAGCACCACCACCAGGTCGACGTTCGTGTCGTCCCAGAGACGCCACCTCGGACCGAAGGCGAGTCGGATGACCGCCCACGGCGCGCGTGGCGACAACGGCACCTCGACCACTGCCTCGGAGCGCAACGCCAGCAGGCGGTCGCCGGGCTCGGAACCCGCCAGGGCATCGATGTCGGTGCTGAACCGCAGCAGCTGCATGGCGGTCTGCTCGAGCGGCCAGAGCGCCACGAACGGCTCGCTGAGCGGCGGGGGCACCGGCCCCACGTGCACCACCGGCCAGCGAGCGCCCACGCAGAGCTCACCGTCGGACTCCTCCCAGGCGAGCTCGACGAGCTCGGCGCCGACCACACCGGCGAGGTCCTGCAGGTAGCGCTCCACGAGCGCATCGACGTCGGTCCACTGCACCGAGGAGCACTCGAGCGATGCCATGCGGATCAGCTGCTCGATCCGTCGGCGCCGGCCCATGAGCTCGTCACGGTCGCCGGTGGCACGGATGGCCAGCACCAGCCAGGCCCCCTCGGGGCCGTCGACGGTCTGGCCGTTCACCTCGCACTCCACCCAGTGACCCTGTTGGTGGCGCACCCGGAACAGCGCGGGCTGGTGGTAGCCGGTGGTCCGGCTGGCCTCGGACACCGCGCCTGCGGCCGCGACCATGTCGTCGGGATGCACGAAGTCCCAGATGGCGCGCCCCACGTGGTCGCCGGGCAGGAAGCCGAGGACCCGCTGCACCGAGGCGCTGGCCCAGCGCACCGCGCCGTCGGGATCGACGACCACCATCACGTCGGGGCAGGCCTCGGCGGCGAAGGCCGCGAGGGCTGCGTCATCGACCGGCACGGCGGTCGGAGCACCATCGTTCACCCCCGGGTGATCGGCGGGCGCGCCGCGCCGGTTGACAAATCGAGCCGCCCGGCGGGCGGCCACCCGAGCGTTGGCTCAGACCAGGTGGTCGACGAAGCGCTCCAGCTGGCGCAGGTTGCGGCACTCGAACGCACCGTCGCAGTGCGTGGCGTACTCCCCCACGATCGAGTCGCCCGTGTCCCAGTAGGCCCGGGGCTCGGGGTTGAGCCAGTACACGTGACGGGCCTTGGCCCGGATCTCCTTGATCACCCAGCTGTTGGACGCGTGGTAGTTGTTCCGCGCGTCGCCGAGCACGATCACCGTGGTCTTCGGCCCGACGTCGCGGCCGTAGCGATCCCAGAACACCTCGAACGCGTGGCCGTAGTCGGAGTGACCGTCCACCCAGACGACGTCGGCCTCGCTGTTGACCCGGTGGATCGCCTCGACGATGTCCTCGGTGCCCTCGAAGAAGCGCGTGACCTCGTCGAGGCCGTCGATGAACACGAAGCTGCGCACCTTCGAGAACTGCCCGGAGATGGCGTAGACGAGGTGCAGGGTGAAGCGGGCGAAGGCGGCGACCGAGCCGGAGATGTCGGCGATGACGAAGATCTCCGGCTTCGCCGGGCGGGGGTACTTGAACTTCGGCTCCGCCGGCACGCCGCCGTAGCTCAGCGAGTGCCGCACCGTGTTGCGGAAGTCGAGCGCACCCTTGCGACCGTGGCGGCGCTTGCGGGCCAGGCGCACCGCGAGGCGGCGGGTCAGCGGCTGCAGCGCCTTGCGCAGCGAGACCATCTCCTCGCGGCTGGCGTGCATGAAGTCGATGTCCTCGGGCAGCGGCTTGCGCAACGTCTTGGCCATGGCGTCGACGCCGCGGTCCGCGACCAGTCGGCGGCGGATCTCGGCCTCGATCTCCTTGCGGAAGTCCTCGATGCGGTGCTCGAACTCGTCACGCTCGAGACGCTCCTCGAGCGACGTCAGCGGCTCGGGCGAGTCCTCGCGGGTCTGCTCCATGAGGCGCTCGAGCATCTCGTCCAGGTTGAGGTTCCGCAGGGTGCGGTACAGGTAGTAGGTCCCCCCGACGGGACGCCCCGGCTCCATGCCGGCGAAGCGCTTGACCGACTGACGCGCCATGGCCCGCATCATCGCCTGGTCCCCCTTGAGCAGGGACTTGTAGAGCATCTCGGCGAGCTCCTCGGGGCTGAGCCCGTCCCCCGAGCCCTGCCCGGCTTGCCCGGCGGCGTCACCCGAGCCCTCGGGCAGCTCCATCTGGTCCAGCTCGTCCAGGTCGACCAGGTCGGTGGCGTCCGGGTCGAGCGACCACTGCGCACCCCGCAGCGAGAAGTACACCTCGAACACCGTCTCGAACGCCCGCCAGTGCGCGTGGTTCTTCACCAGCGTCGCGGCCAGCGCGTACTTGAACGCCTCGCGGTCGCCCAGCGGGATGTGGCGCACGGCCTCCATGGCGTCGAGGTTCTCGGTCAGGCTCACGGGCAGCCCGGCACGACGCAGCTCGACGATGAAGCCGGCGAGCAGGTCGACGAGCGGCTGGCCCGCCTGGCGGACCGCCTCGGCGTCGAGCGCCTCGGTGGGCTCGGTGGTGCTCATCGGGGCGGACTCACCCGTCCTTGCTGGTCAGGATGCCGTTGCCCGGGTTGAACGCCTTGCCCTCGGCGGCCAGCTCCTTGACCACCTTGGCGATGTCGGTCTGGTACTTGAGCAGGATGCTGACGGTGTTGGTGGCGGTCTCGGCATCGATCTGGTCGACACCGAGCAGCACCAGCGTGCGGGCCCAGTCGATGGTCTCCGACACCGACGGCGCCTTCTTCAGCTCCAACTGGCGGATCGAGCGCACGACGCGTGCGATCTGGTCGGCGAGCGCCTCGGTGAGCCCGGGCACCTTGGTGAGCACGATCTCCTTCTCTCGGTCCATCTCGGGGTAGTCGACGTGCAGGTACAGGCAGCGACGCTTGAGCGCCTCGGACAGCTCACGGGTGTTGTTGGAGGTCAGGAACACCATGGGGATCTGACGGGCGGTGATCGTGCCCAGCTCCGGGATCGAGACCTGGTAGTCGGAGAGGATCTCGAGCAGCAGCGCCTCGGTCTCGACCTCGACGCGGTCGACCTCGTCGATCAGCAGCACGACCGGGTCCTGCGCGCGGATCGCCTCGAGCAGCGGGCGCTCCAGCAGGAAGTCGTCGGAGAAGATGTCGTCGGAGATGTCCTCCCAGCCCTCACCCTCGCCGCCCGTGCCGTCGGTCTTGGTGGCCTGGATGCGCAGGAGCTGCTTCTTGTAGTTCCACTCGTACAGCGCCTTGGACTCGTCGAGCCCCTCGTAGCACTGGAGCCGGATCAGGCGGGCGCCGAGCACCTCGGCGACCGACTTGGCCAGCTGGGTCTTGCCCGTGCCCGCAGGTCCCTCGACGAGGATGGGCTTGCCGAGGCGGTCGGCGAGGTAGACGATGCCGGCGATGCCCTCGTCGGAGAGGTAGTCGACGGAGCGCAGCTGCTCACGGAGGGCGGGCACCGACTCGAAACGCTCCCCGGCGGTCGGGGCGATGGCGGCGGAGTCCGATGGGTCGGCGGTCGTGGTCATCGCGCGAGGTTACCGACCCACTTGACCGCCCGGTCAATCGTGAATCCGCGCTTCGTCCACGACGGGAAACCCGCTTCGACGATCCCGGGCCGCTCGCTACCCTGCCCCCATGAGCGCACAGCTGGTCGCCCGCGGCGTGGCGGCGGGGCACGGCGCGCGGACGCTGTTCAGCGACGTGGACCTGGTGCTGGCACCTGGGCACGTGCTCGGCGTCGTGGGGCCCAACGGGGCGGGCAAGTCGACGCTGCTGCGCGTGCTCGCTGGCCTGGACGAGCCCGCCGCGGGCCAGGTGCTCCGCACGCCGCCGCATGCGACCGTGGGCCTGTTGCCGCAGGAGACCGAACGGCGCACCGGTGAGTCGGTCGCGGCGCACCTGGCCCGTCGCACCGGGGTGACAGCTGCACAGGTCGAGCTGGACGAGGCCACCACCGCGCTGGCACGGGCCGAACCGGGTGCCGAGGACCGCTACTCGACCGCGCTCGAGCGCTGGCTCGCCCTGGGTGCCGCCGACCTGGACGAGCGAGCGGGCGCGGCCGCCGCGCAGCTGGGGCTGGACGTCACGCTCGATCAGGAGATGACGACGCTGTCGGGTGGACAGGCGGGCCGGGTGAACCTGGCGGTGGTCCTGCTGAGCCGGTTCGACGTCCTGCTGCTCGACGAGCCCACCAACGACCTGGACCTGGCGGGCCTGGAGCTGCTCGAGGACCTGGTGCGACGCACCGACGCTGCGGTCGCGCTCATCAGCCACGACCGCGAGTTCCTGGCGCGCACGGTCACCGAGGTGCTGGAGCTGGACCTGCACCAGCAGCAGTGGCACCTGCACGGCGGCGGCTACGACGCCTACCTCGTCGAACGCGAACGGCGTCGCGCGGCGGCCCAGGACCGCTACGAGGACTACCGCGACACCGTCGACTCCCTGACCGAACGGGCGAGGACGCAGCGGGGGTGGGCCGACAAGGGCGCGCGCACCGCTCGCCGTGACCAGTCCGAGAAGGACAAGTTCATCCGCCACCACAACATCGCCACCAGCGAGCAGCTGGCGGCGAAGGCGCGCCGGACCGAGAAGATGATCGAGCGGCTCGACGAGGTCGAGGAGCCTCGCAAGGAATGGGACCTGCGCCTGTCGATCGCCCAAGCGCCCCCGTCAGGGCGCGAGGTGGTGCGCCTCGAGCACGCCGTGGTCGAGCGCGGCGACTTCACGCTCGGCCCGATCACGGTCGCGCTCGACCGGGGCGACCGGGTGGCGGTGACGGGGTCCAACGGGTCGGGCAAGACCACCCTGCTGGGTCTGCTGCTCGGCACGATCGAACCCGACCGGGGACGGGTCGTGCACGGCGCCTCGGTGCAGGTCGGCGAGCTCGACCAGGCCCGCCGCCGGTTCACCGGCGACGACTCCCTGCTCGACGCCTGCTGCGCCGCGCTGCCCGCCTGGCCCACCTCCGAGGTGCGCACGCTGCTCGCGAAGTTCGGGCTGCGCGCCGACCACGTGCAGCGCGCCGCTGCGAGCGCGTCGCCGGGTGAGCGCACCCGGGCCTCGCTGGCCGTGCTGCAGGCGCTCGGCGTGAACCTGTTGGTGCTCGACGAGCCCACCAACCACCTCGACCTGCCGGCGGTCGAGCAGCTCGAGTCGGCCCTGGACCTCTACGACGGCACCGTCGTACTGGTCACCCACGACCGTCGTCTGCTGGCGGCGTTCCGGCGGACCCGGGCATGGGAGCTCGACCACGGACAGCTGACCGAACCCGGCTGACCGACGACCCGGGCCGGTCGCACCAGGTACCGTCGTGAGGCCGCTGGCGGATCCGTTGGCGACCGAGCATCCCGCGATCCCCGACGACGCCAAGGGCCGGTGCACGTGTTCGACCCATCTGCGGTGGTGACCTCCGAGGCCGAGCTCGAAGCCGTCGTCGGCGCGCGTCCCGCGGCGATGATGCTCAAGTCGATCGGCTTCCTGGACGAGCACTGCACACGGTTCCTGGCGTGCTCGCCCTTCGCGGTCCTCGGCACGACCAGCGGAGCGGGGGCGCTGCAGGCGATCACGCTGGGCGGTGAGCCGGGGTTCGCAGCACCGCGCTCCGACACCGTGCTCGAGCTCGGCGACGTCTCGGGCCGGGAGATCCTCGACGGCGCCCCCGCCGGACTCCTCGCGCTGGTGCCCGGCTACGGCGAGACACTGCGGATGAACGGTCGGCTGCGCGTGCGCGACGACGTCGCCGCGCTCGAGGTGGACGAGGCCCTGCTGCACTGCGCCAAGGCGGTCATGCGATCCGAGCTGTGGGCGCCTCGTCCGGCCCCACTGCGCTCCGACGACGCCGCAGAGTCGACGGTCGCGTCGTTCCTCGCCGACGCGTCGTTCGTGGTGCTGGTGTCGACCGACGCCGACGGCCACGCGGACGCGAGCCCCAAGGGGGATCCCCCGGGGCTGATCCGCCAGATCGACGACACCACGATCGCCATCGCCGACCGTCCCGGGAACCGTCGCACCGACACCCTGCACAACCTGATGCACGACCCGCGCCTCGCGCTGCTCGTCGTCCGGCCCGGCCATCACCACGTCGCCGAGGTGCGCGGGAGCGCCCGGGTGTGCACCGACGACGCGCTGCTCGAGTCGATGCGGCTCCGGAACCGGACACCGAAGGCTGCGCTCGTCGTCGACGTCGAGCAGCTCGAGCTGCGCCGCGACCCCGCGCTCGCCGCCGCCGACCTCTGGAACCCGAGCCGATCCGTCGCCGACGACGCGCTCCCTCGTGCCGCCACGATCTGGGCCGACCACGTCCGGCGCAACCGCGACACCAGCACCGGCGCCAGGCTCGCTCGACGGCTCGTCAGCACCACGGCGATCGCCGCCGGCGTGGCCGTCGACTACCGGACCAACCTCTGAGCGCTCTCCGCACCGCCGGCTGCTCCGACCTGGCAGCTCCGGCCGACGGATCTGCCGACTACGGTCCGTGCGACCGACCCGGCACGCACGACCACACGACAGGAGCGTCAGATGATCAAGGGTTTCAAGGAGTTCATCATGCGCGGCAACGTCATCGACCTGGCGGTCGGTGTCGTCATCGGTGCCGCGTTCGGCGCGTTGGTCACGCAGCTGACCGCCTCGTTCATCGACCCCCTGATCACGCTGATCGGCGGCGGCGGCGAGCTCGGCGGGACGTTCAGCGTCGACGGCGTCGTGTTCGACTACGGGGCGTTCATCAACGCCGTCATCACCTTCCTGCTCACCGCTGCTGCGGTGTACTTCCTGGTGGTCGTGCCGTACAACACACTGCGCGAGCGCCGTGACCGCGGCCAGGAGACCGAGGTCGAGCCGACGAACGAGGAGCGGATGGTCGCGCTGCTCGAGCAGATCGCGAACCAGCAGCGCTGAGCAGCCGTCGGCTCGGGCGTCGACTCAGGAGTCGACGACGACCTCGCAGCCGAGCTGCTGGGACAGCAGCGAGCTGCGATGGTCCGCCGAGTACTGCTCGAGGGTGAGATCCGCGCCGACCTCGACCGGTACCAGGCGCATGACCACGGCGTCGCCGCGGTCCTCGACGACCACGTCGTCGACCGCGCCGTCGTGGTTGCGGTCGAGCCCGATCGCCACCCGCAGCAGCGCCGCCATGGAGCGCACGCGCGCACGGTCGTCGTCGTGCAGGGCAGCGAACTCGGCGTGCTTGTCCTCCGACGGCTGGCTCTTGCGGTGGTAGCGGGCGACCTGGGCGATCAGCTCGATCTCCCGGTCGGTGAAGCCCATGAGGTGCTCGGAGTTCCGGATCACGTAGTAGCTGTGCTTGTGGTGCCCGGAGTGCGACACGAACAAGCCCACGTTGCTCAGCAGCGCGGCGGCTTCGAGCAGCTCACGGGTCGCGTCGTCCAGGCCCAGGCGGGCGGCCAGCGCGTCGTGCAGCTGCAGCGCCAGGCGGGCGACCTGCAGGGAGTGGTCGGGGTCGTCGTCGCACAGCTCCATGAGGTGGAACACCGATGACCGCCGCAGGTCCGACAGGTGGTGCAGCGTGCCGCCGCGGCGTCGGTGCAGCGCATCGAGCAGCACGCCCTCACGCAGCGCGTACTCCGAGATGGTGAGCTCCTTCGCACCGACGGCGAGCGCCACCTGCTCGAGCACGACCCCGCCGCCGACCAGGATGTCGGCACGGGAGGGGTCGACGCCGGGGAGCTTGCGCCGCTCCTCGGTGGTGGCTGCGGCGGCCAGCTCCTCGACGACGGCGGTGAGCTCGTCGACGGTGATGGAGGCCGCGTTCAACGACTGCGGCACCGGTTGGTCCCGACGGACCAGCACCATGCTCGCCAACGCCTCGGCCGTGCCCGATGACGCCACCACCAGGTCGTGGCGGAGCTGCTCCACGTCGTGCATGGTCGGCGCCAGCCGGTTGCGCACGTAGGTGCGACACCGCGCCAGCGCGTCGCCCTGCACCACACCGTCGGGGAAGAAGCGACGGGTCATCCGCAGCGAGCCGAGCTTGATGGACCGGGCGTAGGACGGAACACCGCGCGAGCCGGCGAGCACCTCCGTCGAGCCGCCGCCGACGTCGATGAGCACCAGGCGGCGGTCGAACACCGGCAGCGCCTGCAGCACCCCCAGCTGGATGAGACGCGCCTCCTCGTAGCCCGAGATGACCTGCACCTCGACGCCCGCCTCGTCGCGGGCCCGACGCAGGAAGTCCTCGGCGTTGGTCGCCTCGCGCACCGCCGAGGTGGCGACCGCATAGACGGGCGCGTCGAAGGAGTCCGCCAGCGAACGACAACGTGCCAGCGCCGCCACACCGCGGTCGATCGCGTCGGGCTCGAGCGTCTTCATCTCACCCTGGCCGGACCCGAGCCGGACCATCTCCTTCTGCCGGGTGATCACCTCGAAGCGATCGTTCGCCGCGACGCGGGCGATGAGCATGTGCACCGAGTTGGTGCCGATGTCGATCGCCGCGAGCGCATCGGGTGCGGGCGGGTCAGCGCGGGGGCCACGGGCTGCGACCAGGTCGGCGTCGGTGGCCATGCGCGCAGCGTAGTGGCGAGCGACCACCCACCCGCCAGTGCGGGCGGCCGGCTCAGGTGCCGCAGAAGGTCCGGTAGCCCGCGCCGCCGTCGGGCGCAGGCGCGGCATGGCGTTCGGCGCCCGGCTGGTCCTCGAAGGGCCGGTCCAGCACGTGCACCAGCTGCTCGAAGGGACCCATGTCACCCAGCGTCGCGGCGTCGAGCGCTGCTTCGACCAGGTGGTTGCGCGGGATGTAGCGAGGGTTCACCCGGTCCATCGACGCCGCCACCGGCTCCGGGGCGTCACCCTGGGCGTCGCGTCGGGCCGCCCAACGATCGAGCCACTCGTCGGGCGCCGTCGGATCGGCCATCGTGGCGCGCAGCTCGGTGTCGTCGCCGCGCACCACCGCCGACAGCGCCCGGTGCGCTCCGGTGAAGTCGGCACCCTGGCCCGCGAGCAGATCGAGCCAGTCGACGACGAGGCGATGGTCCGCCTCGACGGTGCCCTCGTCGACGGGATCGGCGCGCAGCCCGAGCTTCGCGGACATCCGCGTGGTCCACTCCCGCTGGTAGCGCGACGGGAAGGCCTCGAGCACACGCGTCGCCGCAGCGACCGCAGCGTCCATGTCGTCGTCGAGCAACCCCAGCAGCGCCTCGGCGAAGCGGGACAGGTTCCACAACGTGATGCTCGGCTGGTTGCCGTAGGCGTAGCGCCCGCCGTGGTCGATCGAGCTGAACACGGTGGCCGGGTCGTAGCGGTCCATGAAGGCGCAGGGGCCGTAGTCGATCGTCTCGCCGGAGATGGTCACGTTGTCGGTGTTCATCACGCCGTGCACGAACCCGATCGACATCCACTGCGCCACGAGCGATGCCTGGGCGTCGGCCACCGCGCCCAGCAGCGCCAGGTAGGGCTGGTCCGCCGAGGCCGCGTCGGGGTGGTGCCGAGCGATGGCGTGGTCGGCCAGTCGACGCACCAGCTCGGGCCCACCGTTCGCCGCCGCGTACTCGAAGCTGCCCACCCGCAGGTGGCTCGACGCCACACGGGCCAGGACCGCGCCGGGCAGCACGACCTCGCGCTGCACGTCGCCGCCGGTCGCGACGACGGCCAGCGCTCGGGTGGTGGGCACACCCAGGCGGTGCATCGCTCGGCTGATGACGAACTCGCGCAGCATCGGGCCCACGGCCGCCAACCCGTCGCCCCCACGGGCGAACGGCGTGCGCCCCGACCCCTTGAGGTGCAGGTCACGACGGTGCCCGTCCCGGTCGATCACCTCGCCGACGAGCAGTGCACGGCCATCGCCCAGTCGGGGCGAGTAGCCGCCGAACTGGTGCCCCGCGTAGGCCTGCGCCACGGGCTCGGCGCCCTCGGGCACGACGTTGCCCACCAGCACCGCCAGTCCCTCGGGGCTGCGCAGCACCTCCGGGTCGACACCGAGCTCGCGGGCCAGCTCCTCGTCGAGCGCCAGCAGGCGCGGCGCGGGGGCGCTCGTCGCGCGCCACGGCTGGTGCAGCTCGGGCAGCTCGCGTGCGAACGTGTTGTCGAAGTGGAAGATCGACGGTGCAGCGACGGTCACGTCGCGAGGCTAACGGCCGCTCCTGCGCGACGATGGTCGGGCCATGGGCGACACCCGACACCTCGACTCGACCGACGCGGACCGGCAGCCGCCCGGTTGGAACGACACCTGGGCCCGAGAGTGGGCCGAGGCACGACACGACCAACTGGTGCCGTGCCGCGTGGTGCGCATCGACAAGGGCGGCATCACCGTGTCTCGCCACCCGGGTGACGAGGAGCTCGTGGTGGCCGCCAAGGCCGCGCGCCGGGTGGTCGTCGGCGACGTGTGCGGCCTGGACGAGGCGACGGGTCGCGTCGAGGCGATCCTGGACCGTCACACCGTGTTCGAACGCCGGTCGCCCGGGGTGTCGCGCGACCAGCTGCAGCTCCGGTCGCGACCCGTGGCGGCCAACATGGACCTGGTCTACGTGCTGCAGCCGCTCGACCCCGGGGTCAACACCGGCCGACTCGCACGCGAGCTGGTGCTGGCCTGGGAGAGCGGAGCACGACCTGTCGTGGTGCTCACCAAGGCCGACTTGGTCACCGCCCAGCAGGTCCGGGACCAGCTCGACGATGCACGTCGCTACGCCCCCGGCGTCGAGGTGCATGCCATCTCCATCCGATCCGGAGCCGGCCTCGACGAGCTGGCGGCCAGCCGTCACCACGGTGAGGTGATCGCGCTGCTCGGCGCGTCGGGCGCCGGCAAGTCGACCCTGGTCAACGCACTCGCCGGGCATCACGTGCAGCTCACCGCGGAGGTGCGCAGCTCGGACCGGCGGGGCCGCCACACCACGAGCGCGGGACAGATGGTCGAGCTGATCGACGGGTCGCTGCTGATCGACACGCCGGGCATCCGCGGCGTGGGGCTGTGGTCCTCCGACGAGGGCATGGAGCGTGCGTTCGAGGACCTTGCCCCGTTCGTGCAGCAGTGCCGGTTCGACGACTGCACGCACACCAACGAGCCGGGGTGCGGGCTGCTGGCCGCGATCGACGCCGGCGAGATCGGCGCCGACCGGGTGGAGGTGTGGCGCTCGCTCGTCGAGGAGCTGGAGGGCCTCGAGGAGGGCCTCCAGGTCAGGGGACGCGAGGAGCAGCGCCAGACCAACCAGCGGTCGCGGCGTCGGGCGAAGCGCCGCGACCTGGTCGCCGTCGGCGACGAGGACATGGACGAGGACCTCTGGGGCGAGCTCGACGACGAGGACGGCTGAGCAGCCGGCCGGAGGGATGCACTCAGGCGTAGGCGCGGCTGATCGCGCTGGCGGCGGCGACGACCGCGTCGCCGTGACGACGTCCAGGTGAGCGCCCCAGGCGGTCGATCGGGCCGGACACGCTCACCGCGGCGACCACCGCGCCCGCGGCGTCGCGCACCGGCGCCGACACCGATGCGACGCCGGGTTCGCGCTCCTCGACGGTCTGCACCCAGCCCTGCGCTGCCACGTCGTCGACCAGCACCCGGCCTGCGGAGCCCCGGTCCATGGGCAACGCCGCGCCGACCGGCACGATGGTGCGCAGCCCGTGGGGTGACTCGAGTGCGGCCACACACACCCGCTGCGCGCCGTCGGGCACGTAGAGCTGCACCGACTCCCCCGTGGCGTCGCGCAGCGCAGTCATGGCACCGAGGGCGACGGTGGCGAGCGGGTACTGCTCGGCGGCGGCTCGGCCCAGGGCCACCAGGTGCAGGCCCAGGGCGAAGCGCCCGTCGTCGAGGCGGCGCAGCATGCCGTGCGCCTCGAGCGCCACGGCCAGGCGATGTGCGGTGGCGCGGCTCATCCCGGTCGCCTCGGTCAGCGCGAGGAGGGACCGAGGTGACTCGGCCACCTCGGCGAGCAGGCGGAACGACTTGTCCACCACTCCGACACCGCTTACGATGCGTTCCATCAGTCGAGAACGCTATCCCAGATAGTGAGATTGGATCAAGTGATGGGTGACCGACCGAGAACGCTGGCGGAGAAGGTGTGGGACCGACACGTGGTCCGGTCCACCCCGGATGAGCCGGACCTGCTCTACATCGACCTGCACCTGGTGCACGAGGTCACCTCACCGCAGGCCTTCGACGGGCTGCGGATGACCGGGCGCACCGTGCGGCGACCCGACCTGACCCTCGCCACCGAGGACCACAACGTCCCCACCGCCGACATCGACCGCCCGATCGCGGACCCCGTCTCGCGCAAGCAGGTCGACACGCTGCGGGCCAACGCGGCCGAGTTCGGCATCGTCGAGCACCCCATGGGCTCCGCCGGCCAGGGCATCGTGCACATCATCGGCCCGGAGCAGGGCTACACGCAGCCCGGCATGACCATCGTGTGCGGCGACTCGCACACCTCGACCCACGGCGCGTTCGGCGCGCTGGCGTTCGGCATCGGCACCTCCGAGGTCGAGCACGTGCTCGCCACACAGACCCTGCCCCAGGCACGCCCCAAGACCCTGGCGGTCAACGTCGACGGCGAGCTGCGTCCGGGTGTCACCGCCAAGGACGTCATCCTGGCCATCCTCGGGGTGCTCGGCACCTCCGGCGGCATGGGCCACATCGCGGAGTACCGCGGCTCGGCCATCCGCTCGCTGTCGATGGAGGGGCGCATGACCGTGTGCAACATGTCCATCGAGGCCGGGGCCAAGGCCGGGCTGATCGCACCCGACGACGTCACGTTCGACTACCTGAAGGGCCGTGCGCATGCCCCGTCGGGCGAGCTCTGGGATGCGGCGGTCGCCGACTGGCGCACGCTGGTGACCGACGAGGGCGCCACCTTCGACAAGGAGGTGTTCCTGGACGCGGCGACGATCGAGCCGTTCGTGTCGTGGGGCACCAACCCCGGCCAGGTCATCCCCATGTCGGGTCTCGTCCCCTCTCCCGGGGACTTCGACGACGAGGTCGAGCGCAACGCCGCCGAGCGTGCGCTCGAGTACATGGGCCTCGAGGCCGGCACGCCGTTCAAGGACGTGGCGGTCGACACGATCTTCATAGGCTCGTGCACCAACGGGCGCATCGAGGACCTGCGCGCGGTGGCGGCGGTGGCCGAGGGCCGTCGGGTGGCCGACGGCGTGCGCACGCTGGTCGTGCCCGGTTCCCACGCCGTCAAGGCACAGGCCGAGGCCGAAGGCCTGCACGAGGTGTTCGCCGCAGCGGGCTTCGACTGGCGCGAGCCGGGCTGCTCGATGTGCCTGGCGATGAACCCCGACAAGCTCGCCCCGGGCGAGCGCTGCGCCTCCACCTCGAACCGCAACTTCGAAGGCCGGCAGGGCCGTGGTGGGCGCACCCACCTGGTCTCGCCCGCCGTCGCCGCCGCAACCGCGATCGCCGGCCGCTTCGCCACCCCCGACGACCTCTGAGCCCGACCCTCCCCACCGCACGACAGGACCCACCATGGACGCAGTTCGCATCATCACCGGCACCGCGGTCCCCCTCGACCGCTCCGACGTCGACACCGACCAGATCATCCCGAGCGACTGGCTGAAGCAGGTCGAGCGCACCGGCTTCGACAAGGGCCTCTTCTCGGAGTGGCGCGACGAGCCCGACTTCGTGCTCAACCGGGAGGAGCACGCCGGGGCCGAGGTCCTCATCGCCGGGCCCAACTTCGGCACGGGCTCCAGCCGCGAGCACGCGGTGTGGGCCATCCAGCAGTACGGCTTCAAGGCCGTGATCTCGCCGCGGTTCGGCGACATCTTCGCCAACAACTCCACCAAGAACGGGCTGGTCGCCGTGCAGGTCTCGCCCGAGGTCGGCCGCCAGCTGCTCGAGGCCGTGCAGGCCGACCCCACCACGGTCGTCGTGGTCGACGTCGAGCGGCGCGTGGTCGAGGTGCCCTCGATCGGGCTCGTGGAGGAGTTCCCGCTCTCTGACGCCGTGCGTCACCGCTTCCTCGAGGGCCTGGACGACATCGGCCTGACCCTCGCCCACGAGGCCGACATCACCGCGTTCGAGGCGACCCGCCCCGCCTGGATGCCGACCTCGGCGTGAGCGCCGAACCCGCCGACCTGGTCGGCGCGTGGGACCTGGTGTCGTGGGAGCTCGCCGTCGACGGCAACCCGCGTCCCCACGGCTTCGGCGACCGGGTCACCGGGCAGCTGCTCTACCTGGCCGACGGCCACATGTCGGCGATCCTGTCGGACCCCGACCGTGCACCGCTCTCGGTCGAACCGCTCGCCGCGGCGCCGGTCGACGAACGCGCCGAAGCCGCTCGGGCGTACGTCTCCTACGGCGGACGATGGTCGCTGCGCGGCGACGAGGTGGTGCACCACGTCGAGTTCTGCCTGCTGCCCAACTGGGTCGGCACCGACCTGGTGCGCACCGTGTCGTGGTCCGGTGACGACCTGGTCCTGTCGACCGCACCCGAGCAGGACGTGAAGGGTCGCACGGTCACCAACCGCCTGGTGTGGCGGCGGGCAGCCTGAAGCCCTCACCACCCCAGCACCGCACGACACCGCGGAGTCTGCCCAGAAGCTGCTCAGGCGCGCCCAGTTGGCGCGTGGGATCGCTCGCGCTCAACGGCGAGACTGGTGGCCCGCCCCACACCACTCCTGGAGGACGAGTCCGATGAAGGCGATGAAGCTCGCCGCAGCCCTGACCGCCGCTCGCAAGGCCGCGCAGAACAACGCTCCCCAGGTGCACGCCGCGATCGACAAGGCGGCGAGCGCCGCGAAGACCAAGGTCGCGCCGCAGCACCACGCCACGATCGACTCGGGCACGCGCCTGGCCAAGAAGGCCGTCACCGGCAACCAGCCACCCCGCTGACCAGGACGGGCCGCCGGGGTCCACTCGGCCGATGACCGGCACCGCCGCCGGTCGCGGATCGCCCGAACTACCGTGACGACGTGCACGCGCCGTCGGGCTCACCGGACAAGGTCGCCCCTGGCACCCCACGCGGCACCCTGATCGTGGCGCTCGCCGCCAGTGCGCTGGCTGCGCTGGTCGCGCTGCGGTTCCGTCCCGCGACGCTCTACGACGACGCCGCGATCACCTTCCGCTACGCCAGCCGCCTGGCCGACGGCGACGGCTTCACCTTCAACGACGGCGACCGCACCAACGGCGCGAGCGCGCCGCTGTACACGCTCGCGCTGTCCGCGGCCGCGCGGCTCGGCATGCGCCCCGAGACCGCCGCCGCAGCAGCATCGGTCCCCTTGATCAGCGCGGCGACCGGCATGGCCACCGCACTCGCAGGGCGCATCGCCGGCGCCGTCGCGGCGACGACCACGGCGCTGGTGCTGCTCAGCGGTGAGGTGTTCCAGAACCAGATGCTGTCCGGCATGGAGACCGCGCTGGCGGTGACCCTCGGCACGGCCGCCCTCCTGGCGCTGAGCACCGGCCGCACGATGCTGGCCGCGGTGCTCGTCGGCCTGGCCGTGCTCAACCGCCTCGACGCGGCCGGGCTCGCCGTGGCACTCCTGATCGGTCTGGCCGCCACCCGGCGCAAGGTGCCGTGGCGAGAGGGTGCCGTCATCGCCGCGATCGCCCTGCCGTGGTTCGTGTTCAGCACCGCCTACTTCGGCTCGCCGCTGCCCCACAGCATGACCCAGAAGCTCGCGGGCCGATCCGGCACCTGGGACCTGGATCCGACGTGGGTCCTGCGAGCCATCACCGGGCGACACGGACTGGTGGTGCTGCTGCTGGCCGCAGCCTCGGTGCTGGTGCTGCGCACCTCCCTGGGCGTCGACCGGTGGCCGCCGGCCGCGCACCTCGCCGCGCTCGTGTGGCTGGTCGTGCACGTGGCGGCCTACAGCCTGGCCGACCTGGGGGCGCCGTACCCGTGGTACGTCACCGCAGCGATCCCATCGGCGGCGGTCGCTGCAGGGGTGAGCGTCGGCCATGTGGTCGACCGGGCCCTCGCCGAAGATCGGCGGCCCGGCTGGGTCGCGCTGGCGGCGGCCACGACGCTCGCGCTGGCGGTGTCGTTGTGGCCCGGGCTGCGCTGGACCGCTCAGGGACTCGTGGACCCACCGCCCGAGCGCAGCGCTCGCCTGCTCGACGCCACCCGCGCACGGGCGGGCGCCTACGTGGCGGCACGCGCCGACGCCGACGATGTGGTGCGCACCTGCTTCGGGTGGGTCGCCTACCGGGCGGCGGCCCAACGCATCGACGAGGTCTGCCCGCTCAGCACCCGCCTCGAGGTGCCCGAGCCGGAGTGGGTCGTCGAGTCGCCCGAGCCGGGCACCGAGACGGTGGTGCCCGACGGGTTCGAGCAGGTCGCTCGGTTCGACACCACGGGCCCCGACGGCGTCGAGGTGCACGCCACGGTGCTGCGCCGCCGCTAGCCGCGCCGGCCCCTCAGGCAGTGGCGCCCCCGGGCCGGTGCACCACGCGACCCGGGGCCCAGTCCTCCTGGTCCTCGGAACGGCGAGCGGTCGGACGGAACGTCACGCTGATGCGCGGTCCGCCGTGGCGGTCACGGGGCACGCTGTGCTCCCAGTGGTGCTGACACGCGCCGCCCATGACCAGCAGGTCGCCGCCGGCGGGGGTGAAGGTCACGCTCGCTCCCCCACCCTTGGGGCGCAGCAGGAACCGCCGGGTGGAGCCGAGCGAGACGATGGCCACCGGCGGGTCCTTGGCGGCCCGGGCGATGCGGTCCGCGTGCCACGCGACGGCGTCGTCGCCGCTGCGGTACCAGTTGCACCAGATGCCCGCCATGCCCACGCCGTAGCGTCGCGAGAGCTCGGCGGCCATGCGCCGCACCACCGCCGGCGTGCGCGGTCCGTTGACGCGCAGGCCGGCGGACAGCCGCGGCTCGGCGACCATGCGGCCGTACATCGGTCGTTCGCCGTGGTGCCAGATGTCGGCCCGAGCAAGGCGGTCGTAGAGCTCCATCTGCCCGCCCAGCCACCCGTGCGCGTGGTCGATCCAGCAGTGCGCGTCCAGCCACGTGCGCTGCACCGGCACCGTGGTGCGCACCTCCAGCTCGCCGGTCCCGAACAGCGACCCCTGCATGCCCGCACGCTACCAGCTGGATCGAACAGGTGTTCGTTGCGCCAGAAATCGGCTCCTCATCGGGAACCGGGTCGCCACGGCGATCGTCGGAGTGACATCGCCCGGACGGGGAGGTCCCGATGTCCACTGCTCATCGCACCCACAGGTCACCACGAACCCCAGCACCAGCCCGACGCGCGGCGCTGCTCGGCGTGGCCGTCGCCGTCGCCCTCGTGGGTGCCGCCTGCACCCGCGACCGCGACCCGCTGGGCCTGCAGGACCTGCCGGCGATCGACTGGGTCGCCGAGCTGCGCCCCGCCGACGATTGCGACTCGCTGGTGCAGGCGGCCCGACCGGTGCTGCGCGAGCTGGCCGAGGCCTCGTGGCCGGAACAGGTGGAGTCCCGATCCGGCTGGTTCCGCGGCGGCGACGACGAGGCGGTGAGCGCGGACGGCGCCGGCGATGCCGCGAGCCCCGCCGCACCCGCACCGCGCTCGGCCGAGGCGGGCGGCTCGTCGCCGGCCACCACCGTGGCCCCCGCCACCCAGGAGGGCCTCGCCGACGCATCGGTGGTCATCGGCACCAACAACCAGGAGGTCGCGGTCGACGAGGCCGACCTGGTCAAGACCGACGGTCGACGACTGGTCTCGATCGTCAACGGCGTGCTGCGCGTGGTCACCCTCGACGACTCCCCCGCCATCGATTCGACGCTCGACCTGAGCAGCCGCGGCGCCACCGAGCTGTTCCTCCGCGGCGACCGCGCCCTGGTGCTCGGCACCACCTACGGGAACGAGTGGTACGGCGGTGGCACCATCGACGACACCGTCGTGTGGGAGGAGCCCGCCGCGGCCATGGGCGAGATGGACGCCTTCGCGCCGCCTGCGAGCCTGCCGACCGCGAGCCTGCCGACCGCGACCCTGCCCCCCACCACCGTGGTCCCGACGACCGCGCCCCCCACGACCGCCGCCACGTCGACCACCTCCACCTCGACCACGGCACCGCCCTCGACCGTGGTCCCGTCCACGACGGTGACCACCGAGCCCGGGGAGCCGTTGCCGACCGTGCCCGCTCCCACCTCCACCTTGTCGCCGCCCCTCGTGCCGCCACCGTTCCCCGTCGCCACGACGCTGACCCTCGTGTCGCTCACCGATCCGGCGGCGCCGCAGGTCGTCGCCACCACCGACCTCGAGGGCACACTCGTCACCGCACGCGAGTCGGCTGGTCGAGCCCGCGTCGTCGTGCAGAGCACCCCCCTGGCCGCCGAGCAGCTCTCGATGGCGACCGACCGAGCCGGCGCGCTCGCCGCCGTCGACGGACTCGACGAGACCGACCTGCTCCCCCGGGCGGCGACGGGCGGCCAGGTGCAGGCCCTCGGGACCTGCGACGACGTGCTCGTGACCCCGGCGATGACGACAACACCCCAGCCCGACACCCCGATCGACCGCTCGTGGTCCCCGCCTGCCCAACTGGGCACCGTGACCGTGCTGACCGTCGGCGACGACCTGACCGACCTGCAGCCCGTGAGCGTCCAGGGCACCGCCGAGACGGTCTACGCCTCGACGGGTGCGCTGTACGTCGCGGCGGGGTCGTGGGACCAGGGCGGCTCACGGACCGACGTGCACCGCTTCTCGCTCGGCGGCGACGGGCCCGCCAGCTACACGGGCTCCGGGCGGGCCCCCGGACATCTCCTGAACCAGTTCTCCCTGTCCGACCGCGACGGGGCGCTGCGCCTGGTCACGACCCTCGACGGCGGCGGGATCGACATGCCCACGGTCGACGGGCCCGAGGTCGGTGGCCCCGCGATCGACGTGGCACCGGTCGGCGCCAGCTCGGCACGGCTGACGGTGCTCGACACCGAAGGAACCCTGGACGAGATCGGCCACCTCGACGGCATGGGCGTCGGCGAGCAGGTCCAGTCGGTGCGATTCATGGACGACCTCGCCTACGTCGTCACGTTCCGACAGGTCGACCCGCTCTACGCCCTCGACCTGTCGGACCCGAGGGCCCCGCGCCTGCTCGGCGAGCTCAAGATCCCCGGGTTCTCCGAGTACCTGCACCCCGTGGGAGACGGCCTGCTGCTCGGGGTCGGCCGCCAGGTCGACCCCGACACGGGCGTGGACGAGGGGCTGAAGGTGTCCCTCTTCGACGTCGCCGACCCCCTGACGATGCGCGAGCTGGACCAGATCGTGCTGCCGATGGCGTCGTCCGAGGTCAGCTCCGACCACCGTGCGTTCCTCTGGGATCCGAGCCGGCGCCAGGCCGTGGTGCCGGTGGAGCTGTCGGGGTGCGACCTGTCGGGCCGCTGCGACGGTGAGCCGGGCGGCGCGGCGCTCGTGGTGCGCGCCGACCGCGGCGGACTGGTCGAGGTGGGCCGCTTCGCCCATGAACCGCTGCCGGGCTGGTCGCTGCAGCCGAACCGCACCGTGCTGGTCGACGACGACCTGTGGAGCGTGTCCATCGCCTCGATCGGTCGCACCGACGCCGACGCACCGACGGCCGCGGAGCTGCTGCGGTTCTGAGCTGCTGCGGTGCTGAGCTGCTGCTGGGCGACCGGGGAGCTCAGGCGGTGACGGCGGCGACCGACACGACGCCCTCGGTCGCGCGCAGCGCCTCCTGCACCTCGGCCGGCACCGGTCGGTCGGTGGCGAGGACCATCAGCGCCTTGGCGCCCTCGGGCGACGAGCCCACAGCCATGTCGTCGATGTTGATGCCGGCCTCGCCGACCAGCATGCCGACCTTGCCGATCATGCCGGGCTGATCGCTGTTGCGCACCACGAGCAGGTGCGCCGCGGGCGGCACGTCGACGGTGTGGTCGTCGATCATCACGACCGACGGTGTCGCCCTCAGCCCGACCAGCGTGCCGGCGATGCTGTGCCCACCGCCGCGGATGGTGATCAGGTTGACGTAGTCGCGGGCGGTCGTGGTCGACGTGGGGCGGATCTCCAGGCCCTGCTCCTCGGCGACCTGGGGAGCGTTGACGTACGACACCGGCTCCCCGGAGGTCACGGTGAAGAAGCCCTTGAGCAGCGACAGGGTCAGGATGCGCGTGTCGTACTCTGCGATCTGGCCCTGGTACTCGATCTCGAGGCCGTCGGAGCACTCGCCGCACAGGCCGGCGAAGATGCGTCCGAGCTGCTCGGCCAGACCCAGGTAGGGACGCACGGTCTCGGAGGCCTCGGCGGCCGAGACGTTCACCGCGTACGGCACGAAGTCGCCGGCCAGGGCGAGCTCGACCATGTCGGCGATCGTGTCGCCCGCCTTGTCCTGGGCCTCGGCGGTCGAGGCGCCCAGGTGCGGGGTCACGACGACCTGGTCGAGCTGGAACAGGGGCGACTCGGTGGTCGGCTCCTTGTCGAACACGTCGAGGGCCGCACCGGCGATGGTGCCGTCCGCGATGGCGTCGGCCAGCGCCTGCTCGTCGATGATGCCGCCGCGAGCCACGTTGATCACCCGCAGCGACGGCTTGGCCCGCGCCAGCATCGCCGCGTCGATCAGGCCGGCGGTCTCGGGGGTCTTGGCCAGGTGCAGCGTGATGAAGTCGGCGCGGGCCATGAGGTCCTCGAGCGAGAGCAGCTCGACCGACAGCTGCCGGGCGCGGTCCTCGGACACGAACGGGTCGTAGGCCACGAGCTTCATGCCGAACGCCAGCGCCCGCTGCGCGACCAGCTTGCCGATCCGACCCAGACCGATGATGCCGAGGGTCTTGTCCGACAGCTCGACGCCGGTCCACTTGGAGCGCTCCCAGCGACCCGCCTTGAGCGCCGCGGACGCCTGGGGCACGTTGCGGGCCTGGGCCAGCAGCAGCGCCATGGTGTGCTCGGCCGCCGACAGCGTGTTCGACTGCGGCGCGTTGACGACCATGACCCCGCGCTCGGTCGCCGCGGCCACGTCGACGTTGTCGAGGCCGATGCCGGCACGGCCCACCACGACCAGGTCACGCCCCGCAGCGAGCACGTCGGCGGTGACCTGGGTGGCCGAGCGGATGATCAGCGCGTGGGCGCCGGGGATCACCTCGAGCAGCTGCTCGGGCGACAGGCCCTCCTGGACGTCGACCTCGTGTCCTGCATCACGCAGGCGCTGCAGGCCGCCATCGGCGATCTTCTCGGTGACCAGGACTCGCATCGGACCATCCTGCCCGAGCCGCTCGCGCACCGGCCAGCCCGGCCACGTGGTCGGGAGTCACCCGGTCGACAGCTGCAGGATCCCGGCCACCGGCGACCCGGTCGGTCACGGCGCCGGCTCGAAGCCCAGCACCTCGCCGTAGAAGTCCAGCTCCTCGTGCAGCGCCCGCACGATCGTGTCGGCCAGGTGGAAGCCGTGGCCCTCTCCGGCGAACAGCACGTAGCGGTGCGGCACGCCGTTGTCGCGCAGCGCCGCGACCAGCACCTCTGCCTGGGCGGGCGGCACGACCTTGTCCTCGCTGCCCTGCAGCAGCAGCACCGGTCGGGAGAGCCGATCGGCATGGAACAGCGGGGATCGCTCGCGGTACACCTCGGCGCCCGCGGGCAACGGCGCCACCAGGCCGTCGAGGTACCGGGACTCGAACTTGTGGGTGTCGGCCGCCAAGGCGGCCAGGTCGGTCACGCCGTAGAGGCTGCACGCACCGGCGAACGCTCCCTCGGCACCCCAGTCGCCCTGGAAGCACACCGCTGCGAGCGCCGTGAAGCCTCCCGCGGAACCACCTCGGATGACGCAGCGGTCGCCGTCGACCAGCCCTTCCGCGGCCAGGTGTCGCGTCACGGCGATGCAGTCCTCGACGTCGGCCACCCCCCAGCGGCCCTGCAGCCGATCCCGGTAGTCACGGCCGAAGCCCGTCGATCCTCGGTAGTTCACGTCGGCGACGGCGAAGCCCCGGGTGGTCCAGAACTGCACGCTGGTCGAGAACTCCGGCCGGGCGGCCGACGTGGGTCCGCCGTGGATGCGCACCACGAGCGGCGGACAGGTGCCGGCAGGCCCGACGTGGTCCCCGCTGACGGGCAGGTACACGAGCGCATGGGCGTCTGGAATCTCGAGATCGGCGGATCGGGCGGAATCCGCAGGGGCCGCGGGATCGGCGTCGGAGATCGCCCGGGGACCGGTCGGGAACGACACGGACCGGGCCAGCGACACCCAGGCGCTCGGCAGCGGCGCCGGCACGGGGCGCAGGTCGCGCACCTGCTCGATGCCGTCCTCGTTCAGGTCGAAGCGCCACACGGTCGAGGGCCGATCCGCGACGCCGCCCACCACGACCACGACGTCGCCCGACGCGGCGACGTACTCGACCGAGCGCAGCTCGACGGCGTCGAGCGGGGTGCGGGTCCCGTCGCCCGGGTCGAGCAGCCAGAGCGAGTCGAGCCCTTCGCACGAGACGGCCATGACGACGCGGCCGTCGCCGCAGAACCCGTAGCGATGCCCGCCGGCGACCCAACGTGGCTCGCCGACCTCCTCACCGGGTCCGCCGCCGCCGGGCACTGCGGTGGACGGATGGTCACCCGCGCCGTCGTCGGGCAGCCCGGGCGACGGCGCGGCGCGCAGGTGCCACCAGCCGTCCGCATCGTCGCACCACCAGAGCCGGCCGTCCGGCGACCACTCGGGCAGGCACACCGAGACCGGGCGATCGAGCCCCAGCTCCGCGGCACCGGCGCGGCCACCTGCGACACGGCGCCGGTGCGACACCTGGGCGCCGCCGGCCAGATCCAGACGTCCGACCCACAGCTCAGCGGCGTCCCAGGGCATGTCGGGATGGTCCCAGCGCAGCCACGCCACCCACTGCTCGTCGGGCGACACCGCGGGCGCCGCGACGAAATCGCCGCCGCCCGCCTGGCCGTCGGTCACCAGCGCGTACTGGCGTCGGTCACCCGAGCGGATGGCGACGAGCTCGTTGCGGGCCTCGTCGAGCGGACGGCCGAGGTCGTCGACGTGGACCTCGCGCCCGGCGATCACCCACGCACCGGCGTGCACCGGACGACCCGACGCGTAGCGCCACCCCTGGGGTGCGGGCGACGGGTCGGTCAACGCCCGCGGGCTGGTCGAGGGCGCCTCGGCGCCGTGCTCGACCCGCAGCACCCGCTGGCTCGCGTCGTCGACCCAGTCGACATGGCCGTCGCCGCACCAGAACGCCCCGCCGCCGTATTCGTGGACCCGGCTCCGCATCCGGATCGACCGCCCCAGCACGTCGTGGGCGTCGGCCTCGCCGCGTGCCGCGACCAGGGCGACTCGCCCCGCTTCGGCGGGACGGCCCTCGGACCACCACGCCGTGACGACGCCCTGGTCATCACGGCTCAGCTCCAGCCCCGAGAACCGGGTGGCGCCCTGCGCGGCCTGTGCCGCGTCCAGCGGCGACGCCCAGGAGCCGAACGGTGCGACGGTCGGTGGGGCCGACGCACCCGGTCCGGTCACGCCCGACCGCTGACCAGGCGAGCGAGCCGGTCGATGCCCTCCTCGAGATCGTCGTCGCCGAGCGCGAACGAGAACCGGCCGTAGCCGGGCGAGCCGAACGCCTCGCCGGGCACGAACGCGACCTTGGCCTCTTCGAGCACCAGGTCGGCCAGCTCGACGGTGCTCGCCGCCCGTCGACCCGCCAGGTCGACGCCGAGCAGCCCCGTCAGGTTGGGGTAGGCGTAGAACGCACCCTCGGGCTCGAGGCAGCTCACGCCGGGGATGTCGGCGAGCATGCGGTGCATGGTGCGGCGGCGTCGGTCGAACACCTGGCGCATCTCCTCGACCGCCGACAGGTCGCCGCTGACCGCGGCGAGCGCCGCCCGTTGCGCCACGTTGCAGACGTTCGAGGTGAGGTGGGTCTGCAGGTTGGTCGCACCCTTGACGATGTCGGCGGGCCCGATGAGCCAGCCGACCCGCCAGCCGGTCATGGCGTAGGTCTTGGCGACGCCGTTGAGGATGACGCACTGCTCGGCGATCTCGGGCACGACGGCCTGGATCGAGTGGTGCTGGGCGTCGCCGTAGACGAGGTGCTCGTAGATCTCGTCGGTGATCACGATGATGCCGTGCTCGACCGCCCAGCGGCCGATCGCCTCGATCTCGTCGCGCGGGTACACCGCGCCGGTCGGGTTGGAGGGCGACACGAACACCAGCGCCTTGGTGCGCGGGGTTCGGGCCGCCTCGAGCTGCTCGACGGTGACGCGGAAGCCGGTGGACTCGTCGGTGGACAGCACCACCGGCACCCCACCCGCGAGCGCGATGGGCTCCGGGTAGGTGGTCCAGAACGGCGCCGGCAGCAGGACCTCGTCACCCTCGTCGACCAGCACCGTGAACGCCGAGTACACCGCGTGCTTGCCGCCGTTGGTGACCACGACCTGCGACGGGTCCACCTGGACCCCGGAGTCGCGCAGCGTCTTGGCGGCGATGGCCTCCTTGAGCTCGGGCAGGCCGGCGGCGGGGGTGTAGCGGTGGTTCTTCGGGTCCCGGCAGGCGATGGCGGCCGCCTCGGCGATGTAGTCCGGCGTGGCGAAGTCCGGCTCGCCCGCGCCGAAGCCGATCACCGGCTCGCCCGCGGCCTTCAACGCCTTGGCCTTGGCATCGACCGCCAGGGTGGCCGACGGGGTGATGGCAGCGACCCGCGCCGAGAGCCGCGACGGGGAGGAGGTCGAGGGGGTGGACATGGCCCGAACGCTACCGTGCCCCTCCGACCGGCTCCGAACGGGTTCGCCCGACAGCGCCCGGGGCCGCGAGACTCTGGGATCGTGAGCACGCCTGACATCGCCATCCCCGACGACCTCCTCCCCCACGACGGCCGGTTCGGCTGCGGACCGTCCCGGGTCCGTCCCGACGCCGTGGAGATGCTGGCCGGCTCGGCGTCGCACTACCTGGGCACCAGCCACCGCCAGGCGGCGGTGCAGTTCAAGGTGAGCGAGCTGCGCAACGGCCTGGCCGAGATGTTCGCCCTGCCGGACGGCTACGAGGTGCTGCTGGGCAACGGCGGCACCACGGCGTTCTGGGACGCGGCCACCTTCGGCCTGATCGACCAGCGCAGCCAGCACCTGCACTTCGGCGAGTTCTCCTCGAAGTTCGGCACGGCCGCGGCCAAGGCGCCGCACCTCGGTGAACCCCAGATCATCAGCGCGGAGCCTGGTGATCACCCGCTGCCCGTCGCCGCCGACGGGATCGACGCCTACTGCCTCACCCACAACGAGACCTCGACCGGCGTGGCCATGCCGCTGCAGCGTCCCGAGGGGGCCGACCCCGACGCACTCGTGCTCGTCGACGCCACCTCCGCGGCCGGCGGCCTGCGCTTCGACCCGAACCAGGTGGACGTCTACTACTTCGCGCCGCAGAAGTGCCTCGCCTCCGACGGCGGCCTCTGGCTGGCCGCGTGCTCGCCCCGCGCCATCGAGCGCATCGAGCGCATCGCTGCCTCGGACCGCTGGGTGCCCGCCTTCTTCGACCTGGGCATCGCGCTGGAGAACTCCCGCAAGGACCAGACCTACAACACCCCGGCCCTGGCGACCCTGTTCCTGGCGGTCGAGCAGGTGCGGTGGGTGAACGAGCACGGTGGGCTCGAGTTCGCGGCCCGGCGCTGCGACGAGTCGGCGGCCAACATCTACGGCTGGGCCGACGCGCACGAGCTGGCCACCCCGTTCGTCACCGATCCCGACAAGCGCTCGCACGTCGTCGCCACGATCGATTTCGACGACTCGGTCGACGCGGCCACGGTCGCGGCGGTGCTGCGCAGCAACGGCATCATCGACGTCGAGCCCTACCGCAAGCTGGGCCGCAACCAGCTGCGCGTCGCGCTCTTCCCCGCGATCGATCCCGACGACGTGGCGGCGCTCACCCGCAGCGTCGACCACGTGCTCGCCGCGCTGGGCTGATCACCCTCGCGTCCCGCTGATCGCCGTCGCGTCCCGCTGATTCCCGTCGCGCGCCGTCGCGCGCCTGACAGACTCCACCTGCACGTTCGATCCGCTCGTTCGTCCCAGGGGGAACACCATGTCCATCGGCAACGCCGAGAGCTACGCGGCCACGGTCGCGTCCATCCGTGCGCAGCTGACCGGTCCCGGCGGCCAGTTCGAGGTCGTCCACGAGGTGGTCGACGGCCACGAGCTGAAGGTCTACAAGGACCGCTTCCCTGACCTGCGGGTGGTGGCGCAGTTCGCCGCCGCGCACGGCGACAAGGAGTTCCTGGTCTACGGCCAGCGGCGCATCACCTTCCGTGACTTCCTGGCGGCGTCGAACTCGGTGAGCGCCGAGCTGCTGGCCGCCGGTGTCGCCCACGGCGACCGGGTTGCGGTCCTGGCCCAGAACAGCCCGGAGTGGTGCATGACGTTCTGGGGCACCGTCGACATCGGCGCGGTGCTGGTCGGGCTCAACGGGTGGTGGAACACCGACGAGATCATCTACGGGCTCGAGGACTCCGGCGCCAAGGTCCTGGTGGTCGACACCAAGCGCTTCGCCCGGATCGCGGATGCCGTCGACTCGATCGACACGCTGGAGCGCGTGTACCTCACCGATGCGGATCCGACCGATCTGAGCGGCGGCGCTCCCAGCCCCAAGTTGCGGCCCTTCTCGGAGCTGGTCGCGCACCCCACCGACACGTTCCCCGAGTTGCACCTCGACGAGGCCGACCACGCCGTCATCTTCTACACCTCCGGCACCACCGGTCGACCGAAGGGCGCCATCAGCACCCACCGATCGATGGTCGCGAACCTCCAGAACACGGTCTTCCTGCTGACCTGCTCCGCGATGGCGGCCGCCGCCGCGACGGAGGGCGAGGACGGTGGCGCTGCGCTGGTGCCGTCGAGCGGACAGCCCGTCGCGCTCTTCACTGCGCCGCTGTTCCACGTGGCCGGGTGCCACTCCACGCTGGTCGTCGGCATGATGGGCGGCCTGCGCCTGGTCATGCTCGAGGGGCGTTTCGACCCGGTGAAGGCCCTGTCGCTGATCGAAGCCGAAGGCGTCACCCTGTGGACCGCGGTGCCCACGATGGTGTGGCGCGTGTGCGAGGCGCCGGAACGCCACGACTACGACACCTCCTCGGTGATCTCGGTCAGCTTCGGCGGCTCTCCGTCAGCCGACGAGATGCAGCGCCGCGTGCGCGAGACCTTCCCCAACCTGAAGGCGACCACCAACGCCTACGGGCTGACCGAGTCCTCGTCGGTGGCCACGACGCTCACCGGCGCCGACTCCCTCCGAAAGCCGGACTCCGTCGGACTGCCCATGCCGACCGTCGACGTGGCGATCGCCGCCCCGGACGGCTCGCACCTGGGGCCGAACCAGACCGGTGAGGTGCTGCTGCGCGGCCCGATCATCATGCCCGGCTACTGGAACAAGCCCGAGGCGACCGCGTCGACGGTCATCGACGGCTGGCTGCACACCGGCGACGTCGGGCACCTCGACGACGAGGGGTACCTGTTCATCACCGACCGCGCCAAGGACATGCTCATCCGCGGCGGCGAGAACATCTACTGCGTCGAGATCGAGAACCGCCTGGTGGAGCACCCCGCCATCGCCGACGCGGCCGTCATCGGTGTGCCCCACGAGACCCTCGGCGAAGAGGTCAAGGCCGTCGTCGAGATCACCCCCGGGCAGGACCCCTCCGACGACGAGATCCGGGCATGGGTGGCCGAGACGCTGGCGACGTTCAAGGTGCCGGCCCACATCGAGCGCTGGGACGGCAAGCTCCCCCGCAACGCCTCGGGCAAGCTGCTCAAGAACGTGCTGCGCGGCGAGGGCCATGTGAGCTTCGCCGAGACGATGTAGCCACGCAGCGGGGCGACCAGGCGCCTCGTTCGACACGCTCCGCGCGGTTCACAGCGGGTTGCGTTCCTCGAAACACCGACGAAACAGGCGCTCCATACGGTGCGGCATCCCCTTGCGGCCGACAGGTCGCAGCGTAGGGGTTCGGCCGCCCCGGCCCATGGGGCTGGCCGTTCGGGCGAACCGGCTGCTCTGCGTCGGATTCATCAGTTCAGGAGGACACCCTGGTGCTCAGAAACCGCAAAGCCAAGCTGCTGGCCGGCTTGGCCGTAGCTGGAACGGTGTTGGCCACACCGGCGATCGCCATGGCTCAGGACGCGCCGGTGTTCGACCCCGCGTCGGCCGTGCCGTCGTCGATCGACGGCTTCGGCCTCAACCTCTTGTGGATCGTCATCGGCGCCGCGCTGGTGATCTTCATGCAGGCCGGCTTCGCCATGGTGGAGACCGGCTTCTGTCGCTCGAAGCACGCCGCGCACGTGGTGACGACGAACCTGGCGATCTTCGGCCTCGGATTCGTCGGCTTCTTCTTCATCGGCTTCCCGCTGATGTTCGGCGGCTACAGCTACGCCGGCTACTTCGGCTTCGACACCTCGCTCGGCAGCGCGCTCATCGGCAGCGGGAGCTGGACCTTCGCGTGGTGGTCGTGGGACGCCTTCGCCATGAGCAACATCCCCTCCGCGCTGCTGCCGTCGGTGGCGGCGTTCTTCCTCTACATGGTGGCCTTCATGGACACCACGGCCACGATCCCGACCGGTTCGATGGCGGAGCGGTGGAAGTTCAAGAGCTTCATCTGGTGGGGCCTGTTCTGCGGCGCCATCTACTACCCGCTCTTCGGTGCCTGGACCTGGGGCGGCGGCTGGCTCTCGCAGCTCGGCAACAGCCTCGACCTGGGCTTCGGCTACGTCGACTTCGCCGGTTCCGGCATCGTGCACGCCACGGGTGGCGCTGCGGCGCTCGCCGGTGCGATCGTGCTCGGCCCCCGCATCGGCAAGTACGGCAAGGACGGCAAGCCTCGTGCGCTGCCCGGCCACAACATCCCGATGGCCATGCTGGGTGTGTTCATCCTGCTGTTCGGTTGGTTCGGCTTCAACGCCGCCTCGACCTTCGCCGCCACCGACGTGCGCTTCACGGTCGCCGCGGTCAACACCGGCATCGCGGCCGCCTTCGGTCTGGTCTCGTGCCTGGTCTACGTCACCAAGCGACTGGGCAAGCCCGACCCGGCGATGATCGCCAACGGCATGCTCGCCGGCCTGGTGGCCATCACCGCTCCGTGTGCCTTCGTCGACACCTGGGTCGCTGCGATCATCGGCTTCCTCGCCGGCATCCTGGTCGTCGAGGCGGTGCTCTTCATCGAGAAGCGTGGCATCGACGATCCGGTCGGCGCCGTCGCCGTGCACGGCGTGTGCGGCTCCTTCGGTGCGCTGTGCGTCGGGCTCTTCGCCAACGGCGACTACGGCGGCCTCTGGAACGTCACCGAGACCGACCTCACCGCCGACAAGGGCGTCACCGGCATCTTCTACGACGTGAGCCTCGGCGGGAAGCAGCTGATCGCCCAGGCCATCGGCGTGCTGGTGATCTGGACCGTGATGTTCGGCATCGCCTTCGCCTTCTTCAAGATCCAGACCGCCATCACCAAGGGCGGCATCCGCTCCTCGGTCGAGGACGAGCTGGTCGGCCTGGACTACCCGGAGATGGGCGTCACCGCCTACCCCGGCGATGCGTCCTTCTCGCTCGACGACATCGTCATCGAGACGCTGCCGAAGGCGCAGCAGGAAGAGGTCAAGGCCGGCAAGGCCTGACGTCAGCCCGCAGGTTCGAAGGTGCCCGCCTCCCGGCCCGGGGGCGGGCACCGTCGCGTCATCGCTCGGGAGCGGTGGGGACCTTCGGCACCGCCAGCACGATCGTGTTGGCGAGCTTGTCGTGGAAGCCACGGTAGAGGGTGTCCGCCACCGAGGTCAGGTAGATGATGGGCGGCAGGAAGAACAGCAGGCTGAACGGGCCACCGAGCAGGTAGGCGAAGTACCAGATGCCCGGCACGAGCGCTCGGATGAACGCCTCACGCGGGGTCGGGAGCTCGCCCGTGGTCCACTCCACCGCGGCGGTGCGGAACAGGAGCTTGCCGATGGTCCGCCCGTTGCGGGAGATCAGGACCGTCTCGTACACCATGAACGTGATCGGGAAGATCAGCCGCACCCACAGGGGGGCCTGGACGCCGGCATCGCTGCGGTCGCCGATCAGCAGCGCGATCAGGTTCATCGGCAGCAGCACGATCACCAGATCGAGGATGCGCGCCGCGGCCCGCAGACCCCACGCGGCGGGCGCACCGGGATGGCCGCGATCCGGGAGGTCGTCGCGGTGCAGCGGGGTGGACGGGGGGTACGGGACGCCGGATGGTCGCCCGCTGCCGGGAAGCGGGGGTGTGTTCACGGCGACCACTCTGGTGGGACCCGCCGTGCGGCGCAATGTCAACCGGCGTCGTGCCAGGCGTAGCATCGCTGCGTGAGCGAGCCCGACCCCTCCGACGCTGCACTGCCCGACGGGTCCCACGACGCGCTGGTCATCGACGTGCACGACGGGACCGACGACCTCGGTCGACCCACGCAGCGCCTCGACCTGACCGTCGTGGCAGGCGCGAGCAAGGGTCTGGTGGTGACGGTCGTGACCGGTGAGCCGCTGGGCGACGAGATCGCGCTGATCGGCATGCCCGCGACCATCACGGTGCGCGACGGCGAGCCCTCGGTCGTCATCGACGACTAAGGGCTCGCAGGTCGCTGCGTCGAGTCGGCTCAGCCCGCCGCGGCGGCGAAGCCCTTGTCCAGGTCGGCGAGGATGTCCTCGATCGACTCGAGGCCCACCGACAGCCGGATCAGGCCCTCGTGCACGTCCGAATGCGCCTGCTCCTCGGGCGTCAGCTGGCTGTGGGTCGTCGACGCCGGGTGGATCACCAACGACCGCACGTCACCGATGTTCGCCAGGTGGCTGTGCAGCTCGAGTGCCTCGACGAAGCGCTTGCCCGCCTCACGGCCACCCTTCAGCACGAACGACGGCACCGAGCCCGGGCCCTTCGGGGTGTAGGTCGCCACCCGGCTGTTCCAGGGGCTCGAGGCCAGGCCGGCGTAGTTGACCTGCTCGACCTGGTCGTGGGCCTCGAGGTACTCCGCCACCTTCTGCGCGTTGGACACGTGGCGGTCCATGCGCAGCGACAGCGTCTCGATGCCCTGCAGCACCAGGAACGCGTTGAACGGCGAGATGGCCGCACCGATGTCACGCAGGAGCTGCACCCGGGCCTTGATGATGTACGAGCCGGGGCCCAACGCCGGCCAGAACGCCAGACCGTGGTAGCTCGGGTCGGGCTCGGTGAACTGCGGGAACTTGTCGTTCGAGGAGAAGTCGAAGGTCCCGCCGTCGACGATCGCACCCGCGATCGCGGTGCCGTGGCCGCCCAGGAACTTGGTGGCCGAGTGCACCACGATGTCGGCGCCGTGCTGGAGCGGGTTGATCAGGTACGGCGAGGCGACGGTGTTGTCGACGATCAGCGGCACGCCGTTCGCGTGCGCCACCTCGGCGACGGCCGAGATGTCGAGCACGTCGTTGCGCGGGTTGCCGATCGACTCGGCGTAGAACGCCTTGGTGTTGGGCCGCACCGCGGCAGCCCACGCCTCGAGGTCGTCGGGGTCCTCGACGAAGCTCACCTCGATGCCCAGCTTGGGCAGCGTGTAGTGGAACAGGTTGTAGGTGCCGCCGTACAGCGAGGCGGCGGACACGATGTGGCTGCCCGCCTCGGCCAGGTTGAGGATCGCGAAGGTCTCGGCCGCCTGGCCCGATGCCACCACGAGCGCTCCGGGCAGGCCGACCGCCGTGTCGGGTGCACCCTCGAGCGAGGCGATGCGCGCCTCGAGCACCCCTTGGGTGGGGTTCATGATCCGGGTGTAGATGTTGCCGATCTCGGCGAGGGCGAACAGGTTGGCCGCGTGGTCGCTGTCTCGGAACTGGTACGCCGTGGTCTGGTAGATCGGCGTCGCGCGTGCACCGGTGGTCGGATCCGCCTCGGCGCCCGCATGGATCTGACGGGTGTCGAAACCCCACTGCTCGGTCATCTGTGCTCCTCGTTCGTCACGCCCGCGTCGTCGTCGACGACGCGGCGGCGCTCACCCTACGACATCAATACCCGACCAACAAGGTCAGGATTCAAGCGGCGACCACGCTGACGCCCTCGCCGGCGATGCCGAGGCGCCGGTGCCGCCCGGGTGGGAGACCCGCGAGCAGCGCGTCGGAGCCCTGCCCCTCGCGCACCATCGCCGCCACGGTCGGACCGGACCCCGACAGCCACGCACCCAGCACCTCTGCGTCGGACACCAGCCGTTCGAGCGCCTCCGCCGCGTCCGGCCTCGCCGCCAGGCGTTGCGGCTGGTGCACCCGGTCCTCGCACGCGGTGCGAAGGGCGTCCAGGTCACCCGACGCCATCGCCGCGACCCACAGCGAGGCCCGGCCGATCGAGAACGCGGCGTCCGAGAGGGTGACGGACTCGGCCAGCACGCGCCGGGACGCGTCCGTCGAGGTCGACTGCTGCGGCCACCACACGAGCAGCTCCAGCCCGCGTGGCACCTCGAGCGCCACCGTGCGGCCATCGGCGGCGACCGTGAAGCCGCCCCTCGCCGAGGCTGCGGCGTTGTCCGCGTGGCCCTCGAGCTCGGTCGCCACGGCGAGCGCTCCGTCCCGTGCACTGCGGTGATCCAGCTCGTCGACGCGCCCGGCCAGATAGGCGCCCGCGACCCGGGATGCCCCGGAGAAACCCAGGCCGCGTCCCGGCGGGATCGGGCTGCGCCACCACAGCACGGTCGCCGGATCACCGCCCGCGGCCACGAACGCCACGGCCGCGGGGTGCGTCGCCTCGGCCTGCAACCACCCCTCCCCCGCGGGGCGCTCGTCGGCCAGCTCGAAGGGCAGCTCGACGGCCAGGCCCAGGCAGTCGAACCCGGGCCCGAGGTTGGCCGACGACGCAGGAGCCGAGACGATCACGGGCTCAGGCTACCGGTGCCGAAAACGGGCGAAGGTCCCGGCCGCAGCGCGACCGGGACCTTCGTACGTCGGTGCGACGGTGCGACCTCAGTCGCCGCCGGAGACGTCCTCGACCTTGACCTTGCCGGCGGAGATCCACGGCATCATCGAGCGCAGCTGGCCACCGACCTGCTCGATCTGGTGGGCCTTGCCCTGCTCGCGCAGCTCGTTGAAGCGTGCGCCGCCGGACTGCACCTCGCCGACGAACTCCCGGGCGAACTCGCCCGACTGGATCTCGCCGAGGATCTTCTTCATCTCGGCCTTCACCTCGGCGTTGATCACCCGGGGGCCTCGCGTGAGGTCGCCGTACTCGGCGGTGGTCGAGATGGAGTAGCGCATGCCGGCGATGCCCTGCTCGTACATCAGGTCCACGATCAGCTTGAGCTCGTGCAGGCACTCGAAGTACGCCGACTCCGGCTGGTACCCGGCCTCGACCAACGTCTCGAAGCCGGCCTGCACCAGCGCGGTCAGCCCGCCGCAGAGCACGACCTGCTCACCGAACAGGTCGGTCTCGGTCTCCTCTTCGAAGGTGGTGTCGAGCACGCCGGCACGCGAGCCGCCGATCGCGTCGGCGTACGAGAGCGCCAGCGCGTGGGCGCCGCCCGTGGCGTCCTGTGCGACGGCGATGAGGCACGGCACTCCACCGCCCTCGGTGTAGGTGCGTCGCACCAGGTGGCCGGGGCCCTTCGGGGCGACCATGGCCACGTCGACGCCCTCGGGGGCCTTCACGTAGCCGAAGCGCACGTTGAAGCCGTGGGCGAAGAACAGCGCATCGCCGTCGTTCAGGTTGGGCGCCACGTCCGCGTCGTAGATCGGGCCGATCTCGGTGTCGGGCAGCAGCATCATGATCAGGTCGGCCTCGGCTGCAGCGGTGGCCACGTCGACGACCTTCAGGCCGGCCTCTTCGGCCTTGGCGCGCGACGAGCTGCCCTCACGCAGGCCCACCCGCACGTCGACGCCCGACTCCTTCAGGTTCAGCGCGTGGGCGTGTCCCTGGGATCCGTAGCCCAGGATCGCCACCTTGCGGCCGGCGATGATGCTCGGGTCCGCGTCCTTCTCGTAGTACACGTTGGCCATCGGTCCGTTCTAGCCGAGAGAGGCAGAACAGGGCGAACCCCGTATCGTGAGACGATGCAGACTTCCACCTCACGATCCGTCCGGTCGCGCCGCTCCCGCGGCGCCGTCACGTTCTCGCTGACCGTCGTCGCAGGCCTGGCACTGCTCGGCTGCGGCGGCGGTGACGACGAGTCCTCCGAGGACTCCACCGAGACCACTGCCGCAGCGACCACCTCGGCCGCCGCCCAGACCATCGCCGAGGGCGCGGTCACCGACCTGGGCGTGACCAAGGACGAGGGCCTCTGCTTCGGCAACGAGCTCGTCGACCAGCTCGGTGAGGACGAGGCGCTCGAGCTGAACGAGACCGACGCGGCGTTCTCCGAGCTGCCCGAGGCGCAGCTGACCGCCGTGCAGGTCGCGTTCAACGAGTGCATCCCGGGCTCGGCGATGGCCGAGGACATCACGGGCGAGTTCTACTCGTCGATCGGCTCCGGCTCGGAGCCGGACCAGGCGGTCGTGGACTGCGTCGCCGAGGCGCTCGACGGCCGGACCGGCGACGTCGCCATGGAGGGCATGTCGGTCGACACCGAGAACGCGGATCTGACCGTGACCACCGAGATCATCCAGGGCTGCATCCCCCAGGAGGTCGCCACCGAGCTCTTCGTGACGTCGTTCACCAGCGCCGGGATGACGCCGGAGCAGGCGCAGTGCGCCGCGGAGCAGGTCTCCGGCCAGATCTCGCTGAGCCAGCTCGTCGAGCTCGGCTCGTCCAGCGCCGCCCTGCCGCCCGAGATCCAGGCGATCGCCGACGACGCGGTCGCCAGCTGCCTCTGAGCGACCCCCGCACCACCGACACGACCAACTGACGCGACGGGGCCCGGCTCATCGAGCCGGGCCCCGTCCGCGTTCGACCGCTGCTCGGCTCAGCCGGCCGATCGAAGGCCGGCCGGCGCGCTGCGCTCGAGCTTGGGCAACGCCACTCGGCCCGTGCGCTGCAGGTCGACGATGCCGTAGGGCTCGAGCAGCTGCTCCAGGTCGTCGAGGCGCTCGGGGTGCTCGTCGAGCGACAGCATCAGCTCGTCGTGGCCGACGTCGATGATCCGACCGCCGAAGACGCCGATCAGCTCGATGATCTCGCTGCGGACCTGGGCACCAGCACGCACCGTGACCATCATCAGCTCGCGCTCGATCGAGTCCATCGGGTCGAGCTCGGAGATCTTGATCACGTTGATCAGCTTGTTCAGCTGCTTCACGATCTGCTCGAGCGGCGCCGTCTCGACGTCCACCACGACGGTGATGCGGCTGAAGCGCTCGTCGTCGGTCGGCGCGACCGCGAGCGAGTAGATGTTGTAGCCACGGCGGGCGAAGAGGCTCGAGACCCGCGCCAGCACGCCGGCGCGGTTCTCCACGAGCACCGACAGCACGTGGTACTTGGGCGGCTTCGAGCCGGCGCGGCGAGTGTTCATCGACTGGAGCGTCATCGACCGGGCTCCCCCTGGATCGGATCGACGACGATGTCGTCGTTGGACTTGCCGGACGGCACCATCGGGAAGACCTTCTCCGACGCGTCGGTGCGGAACTCGAGCACGACCGGGCGGTCGTCGATCTCGTTGGCCTTGTCGATGGCCGGGCCGACCTCGTCGGGCGACTCGACCCGCAGCGCGATGCAGCCCATGGCCTCGGCCCACTTCACGTAGTCGGGCAGGTCCGGCGACAGGTACACCTCGGAGTAGCGCTCCTCGTAGAACATCTCCTGCCACTGGCGCACCATGCCCAGGTAGGCGTTGTTGAGGATCGCGATCTTGACGGGGATGCGTTCGGTCGATGCGGTGACCAGCTCCTGGGCCGTCATCTGGAAGCAGCCGTCGCCGTCGACGGCCCAGACCGTGCGGTCCGGTCGACCGACCTTGGCGCCGATCGCTGCCGGCACCGAGAAGCCCATCGTGCCCAGCCCACCGGAGTTCACCCAGGTGTAGGGGTGGTTGAACTTCCAGTACTGGCTGGTCCACATCTGGTGCTGGCCCACACCCGAGGCGACGATCGTGTCCTCGGGCGAGCGGTCCCGCAGCTGCTCGAGCACGTACTGCGGCTTGAGCAGGTCGCCGTCGGTGGACTGCTCGTAGACCAGGGGGTACTTCTCCTGCCATCCCGACAGCGTCTGGCGCCACGGGGTCAGCTCCGCCCGGCTCTCGGGGCCGCCGAGCGCGTTGACGGCCTTGATCAGCTCCTCGATGACGAGGCGGCAGTCCCCCACGATCGGCACGTCGGGCCGACGGACCTTGCCGAGCTCGGCCGGGTCGATGTCGACGTGGATGATCTTCGCGTCCGGCGCGAAGCCGTCGAGCTTGCCGGTGACCCGGTCGTCGAAGCGGCTGCCGAGCGCGATCAGCAGGTCGGAGCGCTGCATCGCGGTGACCGCGGTGTAGTTGCCGTGCATGCCGGGCATGCCCAGGCACAGCGGGTGGTCGTCGGGGAACGCACCCCGCGCCATGAGCGTGGTCACCACGGGGATGCCGGTCAGCTCGGCGAGCTCGCGCAGCGCTTCGGCAGCCCGGGCCTTGAGGATGCCGCCGCCCGCGTAGATCACCGGTCGCTCCGCCTGGGCGATCAGCGCGGCGGCCTCCTTGATCTTGCGCGGGTGGCCCTTGGTCGTCGGCTTGTAGCCGGGAAGGCTCGAGGCGACGTCGGCGTCGGTCGGCCAGTACCAGTCCATGGCCGAGTTGGGGTTGGTCGGGTCGACGATGTCCTTGGGGATGTCGACCAGCACCGGACCCGGTCGGCCCGTCGTGGCGATGTGGAACGCCTGGCGGATGGCCAGGGGGATGTCCTCGGCACGGGTCACCAGCTCGTTGTGCTTGGTCACCCCGCGGGTGATGCCGGTGATGTCGCACTCCTGGAACGCATCGGTGCCGATCGCAGCCGACGGCACCTGTCCGGTGATGCAGACCATGGGCACCGAGTCCATGTAGGCATCCGCCAACGGGGTCACGATGTTGGTCGCGCCAGGACCCGAGGTCACCATCGCCACACCCGGTCGGCCCGTCGCGTGGGCGAAGCCTTCGGCCATGTGGCCGGCGCCCTGTTCGTGACGCACCAGGACGTGGCGGATGGGGCTGTCGAGGATCGGGTCGTACACGGGCAGGATCGCTCCCCCGGGCAGGCCGAAGATGACTTCGACCCCCTCGAGCTCGAGAGAGCGGATCAGCGCTTCTCCACCGTTGGTGTTCATGTCGGTGTTCCTGTGGGTCGGTGTGGGGGTGGGCGAAAAACAGAACGACCTCCCGCAGGGGAGGTCGAGGGAGCACGGCGCATGCGTGAGCGAGCCAGTCGTGTCCCTCAGGCGGGTACGAGGAGCAGTGCACCGGTGCGCATGTGCACAGTCTGCCGCGTCGACCCCCGGGTTGCCAACCGTCCAGGTACCCTCGGCGCCGTGAACGGCTGGGCGGTGGCGGCGGGAGTGGCGGTGCTGGCGCTCGCCGCGGTGCGCGAGCTGGTGCGCTGGCGGGGTCGACGCTGGCAGAAGTCCGGACCTCGCGGCAACGACTGAGGCGACGCAGCGGATCCGGCGACACGTCAGCGTGCCGGCGTGACCTTCTGCACGAGCAGCTCCTCGGCGCCTCGCAGCCGCGTCGAGGCGACCCACACCCCGCCGGCGAGCACGAGCACGCCCACGACCGGCGACCCCACTGCCGCGAGCGTCGCCCACGCCGGCGAGGCGTTGGAGCCGATGTAGACCCCTGCCGCGACGGGCAGCGACACCAGCACCAGCACGACCATGCAGGCGGCCAGCATGAGGCCGGCCACGCAGCCCTGGCCGGTGTCACCACCTGCGAGCGGGTTGGGGCTGTCGGGCATCGCGACGGGGGCCCACACCGCACTGGCGACCGCGACGCCGGCGGCCGCGAGGACCGAGCCGATCCCGACGAGCCACCCTGCGGGCACCCACTGCCAACCGCCCGTGAGCACGGCCGTGCCGACCGGCAGCACCAGCGCGGGCAACGTCATGACGACCAACGACGACATCACCTTGCCCCGCACCAACGCGGCGCCGTCGACGCCTGCGGCGACCTCGCCCCACAGCGCGGGGCCGTCCATGCCGAAGGCGTTGTTGCCGTCGAAGAGCACAGCGAAGTGCAACAGCCCCGCTGCCAGCACCATGCGCGGGTCGACCTGGGCGTCGAGCAGGGGCCCGATCAGCAGCACTCCCGCGCCGACCGCCAGTGCGGTCACGGTGTTGACCGCCTGGCGGGGGGTGCGGAACTTGGTGCGCACCGTGCGGACCGCGATCGCCCCGGCCACGGTGTCAGGCACCAGGCGCGGGAGCAGACCCCGGGGTGTGCGCGAGCGTCGTCGGGTGCGGTCCGTGCCCCGCCCTCCCGGTCGCGGCGAGCTCAGCGCCAGCCGCTCGGTGCTCCACACGCTCGCCCAGAGCAGCACCGGCAACCAGCTGATGCCCAACAACAGGTGCAGCGCCGCGGTCAGCGGCTCATCGGCCTCGGTGATGGCACGCCCGAGCTGGCCTGGCGGTGTCCACGACGCCCACGTGGCGAGCGACTGCCATCGCTGGTCGTCCCAGCTGGTCGTGTCGCGGGCCAGCACCTGCACGAGCACCCACGCCAGCAGGGCCGACAGCGTCGCCGCGACCTGTGCGACCTGCTGCAGGCGTCCGGTCGCCAGCGCGCCGAGCAGGTTCGCGAACGTGCGGCTGAACAGCAGGAGGGTCGCCCACCAGGCCGCCACGGCGACGAGCACCACCACCACCGTGGCCGGGCCGTCCGCCCAGCCCGCGACGATGCCGGCCCCCGCCAGCACCGACAGCACCGCCGGCGGGCCGACGGCTGCCGCCGCGAGCATGCCCAGTCCCAACGTCCAGCGGCTGACGGGCTCCGACGCGAGATGTCGCGGGTCGACCGACGACTCCACTCCGGTCGCGGCCGAGACCAGGCCGATGCCGAACACGACGAGCGGCAACATGACGATGATCAGCTCGTCGGCGATGTCCGCCTCCCGACCCACGCCCCAGAGGAACAGCAGCGCGAACACCCCCAGCACCAGCGAGACGATGAACGCCATCACGGTCTGCACCCGCTGGGTCGAGCTGCCCCGCAGCCCTCCGAGCAGCAGGCGCCACTTGATCGAGGCGATCGTGCGCACGCCGTCGAACGAGACGGTCGCCCGTGCGCTCACCGCCCGTCCCGGTCGAGCCAGGCCAGGTTCGTGGGGTCGACGTCGGGGGCGCCGATCATCGAGATGAACGCATCCTCGAGCCGGCCGGGCCCACGCAGCTGCTCGATCGGTCCCGCCGCCAGCAGCCCCCCACGTGCCATGACCGCGACGAAGTCACACATGCGGTCGACCAGGTCCATGGCGTGCGACGAGAACACGACGGTGCCGCCCGCCGCCCGGTAGCGGTCCAGCATGGAGCGCACGGCCACCGCCGACACCGGGTCGACGCCCTCGAACGGCTCGTCCAACAGCAGCACCGCGGGACGGTGCAGCAGCGCCGAGGCGATCGCGGTCTTCTTGCGCATCCCGTGGCTGTAGCCGCCGATCTGCTCGTCGGCGGCGTCGACCAGGTCCATGACCGACAGCAGCTGCTCGCTGCGGCGGTCGATCTCGGCCGCGTCGAGGCCCCGGAGCCGGCCCAGGTGGCGCAGCAGCTCCCGCGCCGTGAGCCGGTCGAACAGGTTGAGCGGATCGGGCACGACCCCCAGCAGCCGTCGCACGGTGATGGTGTCGGCCCAGGTGTCGTGGCCACCGACCCACACCTGGCCCGCGTCCGGGCGCAGGAGACCGGCGATCATGCGCAACGTCGTGGTCTTGCCCGAGCCGTTGGGACCGACGAGGCCACAGAAGCTGCCGGCGGGCACGTCCAGGTCGAGCGAACCGACCGCCACGTGGTCGCCGAAGCGCTTGTGCAGCCCCCGGGCGACGATCGCAGGCCATCCCGGCACGGTGTCGGTCACCGGATCAGTCTGGCGCAGCCACGCAGGCCTGCGGACGCGCTTGTGCAAGCGCCGCAGGTCGCGTAGATCGGTCCCCATGTCGATCGGCGTGTACCCGGGCAGCTTCGACCCGCTGACCATCGCGCACCTCGAGGTCGCCCGGGCCGCCGCGACCCAGCTGCGCCTCGAACGCATCGACCTGGCCATCTCCCGACGCACGCTCGGCAAGGACCACCTGGACGACGCTTCGGTGCACACCAGGGTCGAGGCGGTGCGACGAGCGGCGAGCACCCGCCCATGGCTCGGGGTGGTGGTGACGGACGCGTCGCTGATCTCGGAGATCGCCGCGGGCTACGACGCCGTGGTCATGGGCGCCGACAAGTGGGCGCAGGTCGTGGACCCGGCGTGGTACGGCCACGACGAGTCGGTCCGCGACGCCGCGGTGGCCGCGCTGCCGCGGGTCGCGGTGGCACCGCGCGGCGGGCTGCACGTTCCCGAGGAGCTGCGGCTGGACGTCCCCGAGCACATCGCGGCGATCTCCGCGACCGCGGTGCGCGACGGACGGACCGACTGGGCGGCCGAGTGAACCGTCCAGTCAGTCGGCTCAGTCGGGTCAGTCGAGTCAGTCGGGTCGACGGATGGCGACGGGACGGGTGATCGCTCCCTGCTCCGCGCCCTGCGCGAGCGACGCGTACTTGGCGAGCACGCCGGTCGTGTAGCGGGGCTCCGGCAGCTTCCAGTCGGCCCTGCGCGCCGCCAGGGTCGCCTCGTCCACCAGCAGGTCGATGGTGTGGTTGCGCACGTCGATGCGGATGCGGTCGCCCTCGGCGACGAACGCGATCGGCCCACCGTCGACCGCCTCGGGGGCGACGTGGCCGATGCAGAAGCCGTGCGTGCCACCCGAGAACCGGCCGTCGGTGATGAGCGCGGCGTCGCCGCCACGCCCCGCGCCCTTCATGGCCCCGGTGATGGCCAGCATCTCCCGCATGCCCGGACCGCCCTTGGGTCCCTCGTAGCGGATGACGACGATGTCGCCCGCCTCGATGCGCCCGGCCAGCACGGCCTCCATGGCGTCGGCCTCGCCGTCGAAGACCCGCGCCGGGCCCTCGAAGTCCTCGAAGTCGATGCCGGCGACCTTGACCACCGCGCCCTTCGGCGCGAGCGAGCCCTGGAGCACGGCGATGCCACCGATGTCGTTGAGCGGGTTCGACCACTCGTGCACGACGTCGCCGTCGGGACCGGGGGGCGAGATCAGCTCCAGGTTCTCGGCCATCGTGCGGCCGGTCACGGTGATCTCGTCGCCGTGCAGCACCCCTGCCTCGGCCAGCATCTGCAGCACGACCGGCACGCCGCCGACGCGGTCGACGTCGAGCATGTGGTACTTGCCGTGCGGCTTGGTGTCGGCCAGGTGGGGCACCTTGGCAGCGATCTTGTTGAAGTCCTCGAGGTGCAGCTCGACCTCGGCCTCGTGGGCGATGGCCAGCAGGTGCAGCACGGCGTTGGTCGAGCCGCCGAGCGCCATGACCACGGCGATGGCGTTCTCGAGCGCACCCTTGGTGACGATGTCGCGCGCACGGATGCCCTGACGCAGCAGGTTCACCGCGGCGACGCCCGACGCGTAGGCGTAGTCGTCGCGGCGACGGTCGACCGCCGGGGCGGACGCCGAGCCGGGCAGCGACAGGCCGAGCGCCTCGCCCACCGACGCCATGGTGTTGGCGGTGAACATGCCGGCGCAGGAGCCGATCGTCGGGCAGGCGTTCTCCTCGATGTGGCGCAGCTCGTCCTCGTCGATGCCCCCGGTGGCGTAGGCCCCGACCGCTTCGAACACCGACACGATGTCGAGCACCTGTCCGTTGTAGTTGCCGGGCAGCTTGGAGCCGCCGTACAGGAACACCGACGGCAGGTTGAGCCGGACCGCCGCCATCATCATGCCGGGCAGCGACTTGTCGCAGCCGGCGAAGGTGACCATGGCGTCGAAGCGCTCGGCGTGCATGACCGTCTCGACCGAGTCGGCGATGACCTCACGCGAGACGAGCGACGCGCGCATGCCCTCGTGGCCCATGGAGATGCCGTCGGACACTGCGATCGTGTTGAACTCGATCGGGAAGCCACCGGCCTCGCGCACGCCGTCCTTGGAGCGCTTGGCGAGGCGGTCGAGCGGCATGTTGCAGGGCGTGACCTCGTTCCACGACGAGACCACTCCCACCTGCGGCTTGTCCCAGTCGTCGTCGGTCATGCCGATCGCCCGCAGCATCGCCCGGGCAGGAGCCCGGCTCGGGAAGTCGGTGACGTCGTGGGAGCGGAGCTTCAGGTCCTGGGGGTCGCTCATGGGCGAGAGGGTACGCGATCAGTCCTGCGGTGCCTGCACTCGATTGCAGGCGGTCTTGGGTGTGTCGATCGTGACGCCGTCGGAGCGGACCAGCGCGACCAGGCATCGCTCGGTGAAGCCCGACCACCAGCCCGACGGCTGGAACCGGATGAACGCCAGCTCGGCGCGAGCCTTGACGTTGACGAACCCGTCGGTGTCGCGCACCCGCTGCGCGAGGGACCCGTCGGTCCGCACCGACGCCCCGAAGGCCAGGAAGTCCTCGGGGGTCGCCCCGTCGAGCAGCTCCTGCAGCTGCTCGGCCCGATCCGCCATGGCGGCATCGGCGGCGCGCTCGGCGAGGAACTTGCCGCCGACGACCACCACGACGGCGATCACCACCAGCGCGGCGATCGTGGCGACCGCGCGGTTGTCGCGCACCACGTCCAGCCGGCTCGGCGTCTTCGGCGGCTCGAGCGAACGTCCCGACAGCAGCGTCGGCTGCAGGCTGGGTCGTGCGTCGGCCTTCGTCGAGCGGCGACGCACCACCGGCGGCACCGTCGGCGACGGGTCCGCAGGCGGCACGACCCGATCGGACGACGACGGTGGCAGGACGGGGTCGGGCTCCTCGCCGTGCGCGGACATCGCACGATCTTCGCTCAGAAGCGCACCCAGCACCACGGCGCGGGGTCGACGGCGAACAGCTCGTCGGCGAGCGACAGCGCATCCGGTGCCCCGTGCAGGCGCCCGGCGCGTGCCAGACGCCGCCAGCCGGTGCCACCGAGCAGCACGCTGCCGAGCTCGGACACCCCCAGCTGCAGCTCGGCGTCGCCGTCGCTGCGGCGGCACTCGCCCACGCCGTCGCCGTCGACGCGCAGCTCGAAGGTCCCACCGACCTCGGGCATCGCCTCGTCGTCGACGCGCAGGACCAGCCGACCGGCGACCCGGTACCGCCGGGCGGACAGCAGCGCGGCGACGTCGAGGGGGCGCGCCCACAGCAGGTCCTGCTCCCAGTCGGTGCCGACCTGGCGGCCGTCCGCGACGACGTCGAACAGCGGGTGGTCCACGGCGATCGGACCGGTCACCGCGGCGACCAGGTCGTGGGCGACCAACGTGCGCCACAGGGCCAGCTCGACCGCGGCATCGTCGCCGACCAGCTCCCAGACCCTCAGCTCGTGGTTCGCCTGCCCGCGGCTCCAGTCCTGGTGCACGGCGTAGATGGCGTAGCCGTCGGGCGCGCCGGACCCGTCACGGTGCACCAGCACCAGGTGGTCCTTCGTGCCGCCCAGGTACACGTCGGTGTCGCCCAGCACGACGGGCCACCACGACGCCGGGCGGGAGAGCCCGCCGGGTACGCGACGTCGCACCCGGTCGTGCACCGCGGCGAGCGCGTCGAGGGCGTCCTCGCGCTGCAGCACGTGCGTGCTCCCCTCGGCGGAGGGCACGTCGTCGAGGAACTTGACCCGTCGGGTGTCGACGCGCGCCTGTCGCCACCGGGTGCAGGGCCCGAACCCGAAGCGACGGTAGATGCCGCCCTCGGAGGCGTGCAGCAACGCGACGGGAGTGCCCGCGTCGCGCAGCGACCCGAGCTGGCGACGCATCAGCTCGGTGAGGATCCCGCGTCGGCGGTGCGTCGCCACGACCCCCACGTCGCTCACGCCAGCCGCGTCCACCTGCACCCCTCCGGGCAGCGTCAGCTCGAACGCGTACGAGCCGGCACCGCCCACCGGCTCGTCGTCCCAGCTGGCGAGCAGGTAGCGCGACGGCTCCACGATCTGCGCCTTGGCGGCGAGCTGCGCGGGGTCGCGTGGCCAGCCGAACGCCGCCGCGTCCGCGCCGAAGTAGCGCGAGCGTGCCTCGTGGGGGTCCTCGAAGGTGTCCAGGGTGGCCAGTCGGAGCGCGGGTCCGGTCGAGAACGACATGCCCGCCACGCTAGGGAGTCAGGGCCAGGGCTTCGCAGCGAATTCGTCGCGCAGCTGGTACTTGAGCACCTTGCGCAGCGTCTCGTTGCGCGGGAGCGCGTCGACGACCTCGAGCTGCTCGGGGGTCTTGAACCGGGTCAGGCCCTGCTCCCTCAGATAGGCGACCATCTCGTCGAAGGTGATGGCCTCGCCCTCGGCGGGGCGCTCGACGACCGCACAGACCCGCTCGCCGCGCTCGCGGTCGGGCAGGCCGACCACGGCCACGTCGCCGACGCCGGGATGCGCGTACAGCAGGTCCTCGATCTCCTTGGCCGAGATGTTCTCGCCCTTGCGGATGATGATGTCCTTGAGGCGACCGGTGAGCACGATGTGGCCGTCGGGGCGCACGTGGCCCACGTCGCCGGTGCGGAACCAGCCGTCGTCGTCGAACGCCTCTGCGGTCAGCTCGGGGTTGGTGTAGCCCTTGGTGACCATCGGGCCCTTCACGCGCACCTCGCCGTCGACGCCCGCAGGTGCCTCGGCGCCGTCCTCGGTGACGATGCGGACCACGGCCCCCGTGACCGGCTTGCCGGTGGTGTGCGCCAGCTGGTCCTCGGAGTCGGTCGGTGAGCCCTGCGTGATCATGGGGATCTCGGTCATGCCGTAGCCGTGGCAGATGTTGATGCCCATCTCGTCGCGCACCTCGCGGAAGAGCTCCGGCGGCAGCGGCGCGCCACCACCCGACAGTGCCCGCAGCGTGGGGATGATCGGCTCCCCTGGCTGCTCACGCTGGGCGGCCAGGAACATCTGGTAGAAGGCCGTCGCACCGCCGGCCATCGTCACGCCGTTTCGGCGGTAGAAGGCGATCGCGTCGGCCGGCAGGAACGCCTCGACGATCGCCGCGGACATGCCCGTGAGCAGCATCATCACCAGGTAGTCGGGACCGGCGATGTGGGCGTAGGGGAAGGCGATCGAGCCGACGTCGTCCGCGGTCATCTGCAGCGCGTCGGCGAGCCCGCGGCCACCGGCGATCAGCGTGGCGTCGGTGTGCTGCACGCCCTTGGGATCCGACGTGGTGCCCGAGGTCGAGTAGATCCAGCGCACCGGCTCGTCGCCGTCGGCATGCGCGGGGGCAGCGGGCAGCGTCGAGGGGTCGCCCTCGACGAGGTCGCTGACGCTGAGCACCGTCGGCGAAGGATCCATCTGGGCGGCCAGGCCGGTGGCCATCGCTGCGTAGTCGAAGCCCTTCCAGGTGCCGGGCACGATCACGAACTCGGCGCCCGTGTGGCGCATGACGAAGCCCAGCTCCTTCTCCCGGTAGAGGTGCAGCACCGGGCACTGCACAGCGTCGAGGCGCGCGAGGGCGGCGGAGACGACGACCGAGTCGATGCGCGACGGCAGCTGCCAGGTCACCTTGGATCCCGACCCGATGCCGGCGGCCCCGAGCCCGGCGGCGATGCGCTCGGCCCGTGCGGCGAACTCGCCGTAGGTGATGGTCGGGTCCGGGCCGGTGCCGTCCCCCTCGGCGATGAACATGGTGCGGTCAGGAGTCGCAGCCGCGCGCTCCTCGATGAGATGCCAGATCGTTGCCACGGCCGAAAGCTAGCCCGCGGCACCACCACCGAGCTGACGATCCGTCAGGTCCCGGTGCCACCCTCGACCAGGTTCGCTGCAGCCCCCGGGCAGTTGAGCGCCGTCCAGGTGATCAGGCTCCGGTTGGCCTCCTGCACCTGCGGCTCGGCCAGGATCTGCGCGGTGCGCTCCTCGGCCTGCTCGGCGCCGGTGTTCAGCGCCGCCACGCGGGTCCACACCTCCTGGATGGTCTGCATCGACGGTTGCACCTCGGGCGGCGAGATCGCCACCAGCTGGGTGAAGGTCGAGTCGACCAGGGCGATCAGCTGCGTGATGCCCGCCGGGCTCGTGACCAGGGCGGCGACGTCGAGCTCCTCGTCGAGCAGCGTCGCGAACGCGTCGCCGGTCAGGACTGCGCACAGATCGGACTCCTCGCTGACGGCCTGCAGCTGGGCCAGCAGCTCGTTCCCCGAGTCGCTCAGGCCGCTGTCGCCGTCAGGCTCCGGCGCCGTCGGCCGCGGACCGGGCACGGTGACGTCCGCCGGGTCGTCGGCCAGCTCCGTGGTCGTCGCGTCCGAGGAGCACGCAGCCGCACCCAGCGCGAGCGTCGCGATCAGGATCGCCGCGCACGACCGCAGCCACCCACGCCCGCCCGCTCGTCGTCCCATGTGGACCAGGCTACGAGGGCTTGCGGGCGTTGAGCAGCGCGGTGACCACCTTGCCGTCGGCCTTGCCCTGCGTCGCCTTCATCACCTGGCCGACGAAGAAGCCGGTGACCTTGCCGTCGCCGTCGCAGAAGCGCTGCCACTCGTCCGGGTTCGCCTCGATCAGGCCGTCGACGATGCCATCCAGCTCGGAGGTGTCCATCGCTTCGAAGCCGTGCGTCGCCGCGATCGCCTCGGGGTCGCCGCCCGAGGCCACGAGCTCGGCAAGGACGGTCTTGGTCTGCGTCGAGCTCAGCTGGCCGTCGAGCTCCATCGTGACGAGCTTGGCGAAGGCCGCCGGGTCCAGGTCACGAGCACGTTCGTCGGACAGGTTGTGCTCGGCGTGGGTGATGGTGCGCACCGGGTCGGCGCCGGCGTCGATCGTCGCCAGGCACAGCTCGTCGAGGCCTCGCTCGACGATCAGCGCCGTCTGCTCGAGCGGTGCGCCGGAGCGCTCGGCGAGGCGGTGGCGGCGCTGGGCGGGCAGCAGCGGCAGCTCGGCGCGCACCCGCTCGATCCACTCGGGGCCGGGATCCAGCACGACCAGGTCCGGGTCCGGGAAGTACCGGTAGTCGTCGGAGCCCTCCTTCGAGCGCAGCTTGTGCGTGCGGCCCTCGTCCTCGTTCCAGTGCCGGGTCTGCTGCTCGATGCGCTCCCCGGCGGTGATCAGGTCCACATGCCGCGCCGCCTCGTACTCGATGGCGCGACCCAGGCTGCGCAGCGAGTTGATGTTCTTGATCTCGCAGCGGGTGCCCAGCACGTCGCTGCCGCGCTCACGCACCGACACGTTGCAGTCGACGCGCAGCGAACCCTCTTCCATCTTGCCGTCGGAGGCACCGACCGCGACCAGGATCGAACGGAGCTCCGAGACGTAGGCGCGTGCCTGCTCGGCGCTGCGCAGATCCGGCTTGCCGACGATCTCGAGCAGCGGCACGCCGGCGCGGTTGTAGTCGACCAGCGAGTGCTCGGCATCGTGGATGCGACCGCCGCCCCCGACGTGGGTCGACTTGCCGGTGTCCTCCTCGAGGTGCGCCCGCTCGATGCCGGCGATGCTGCCGTCGGGCAGCTCCAACCAGCCCTCGGCGTTGATCGGCAGGTCGAACTGCGAGATCTGGTAGTTCTTCGACTGGTCCGGATAGAAGTAGTTCTTGCGGGCGAACACCGACCGCTGGACGGTGCAGTTGAGCGCCAGGCCGACCCGGATCGCGAGCTCGACCGCCTGCTCGTTGAGCACCGGCAGCGACCCCGGCAGCCCCAGGGTGAGCGCGTCGATGTTGGTGTTCGGCTCGCCGCCGAACTCGTTGGTCGCCGACGAGAAGAGCTTGGTGCGCGTCGACAGCTCGGTGTGCACCTCGAGACCGATCACGATCTCCCAGCGGTCCAGGTCGACGGTGCTCGACGATGCGCTGCTCATGCCAGGCTCCCTTCGAGCGCCGCGGCCACCCGGAACATGGGGACCTCGCCGAGCGTCGGTGCCAGGACCTGCACGCCGACCGGCAGGCCGTCCTCGCCGGTGCCGTAGGGCACCGACATGGCCGGATGGCCGGCCAGGTTGGTGGCGATCGTGCACACGTCGTTGAGGTACATCGCCATGGGGTCCTCGGTCTTGGCGCCGAGCTCGAACGCGGTGGTGGGCGACGTCGGCGACACCAGCACGTCGAAGCGCTCGTAGGCCGCCTCGAAGTCGGCGCGGATCAGCGTCCGGACCTTGAGCGCGGTGTTGTAGAACGCGTCGTAGTAGCCGGCGGACAATGCGTAGGTGCCCAGCATGATGCGGCGCTTGACCTCGTCGCCGAAGCCGGCGGTGCGGGTCAGCTCCATCATCTCGCCCGTCGTGGGTGCGTCGACCCGAAGGCCGTAGCGCACGCCGTCGTAGCGCGACAGGTTCGACGACGCCTCGGCCGGCGCGACCAGGTAGTAGGCGGACAGCCCGAAGGTGACCGCCGGGACGGAGACCTCCTCGACCACGGCTCCAGCGGCGCTCAGCGCCTCGACCGCGGCACGCACCCGAGCCGCCACGTCGGGGGCGATGCCCTCGCCCATCATCTCGGTGACCAGCCCGATGCGCAGGCCCTGCACCCCGTCGTCGAGGTGCGGCGTGACCTCCGGGAAGGCCGAGGGGATGGACGTCGAGTCACCGGGGTCGTGGCCGCCGATGACCTCGCACACCGCCGCAGCATCCGCGACGGTGGCAGCGAACGGCCCCACCTGGTCCAGCGACGAGCCGAACGCGACGAGCCCCAGGCGCGACACCGTGCCGTAGGTGGGCTTCACGCCGACCACGCCGCACAGGGCTGCGGGCTGGCGGATCGAGCCGCCGGTGTCGGAGCCGAGCGAGATCGGGCTGAAGCCCGCGGCCACCGCGGCGGCGGAGCCGCCCGAGGACCCACCCGGCACCCGGGACGTGTCGTGGGGGTTGCGGGTCGGGCCGAACGCGGAGTTCTCGGTGGACGAGCCCATCGCGAACTCGTCCAGGTTGGTCTTGCCGACCATGACCGCGCCCGCGGCGGCGAGTCGCTGCACGACCGTCGCGTCGTAGGGCGGGCGCCACCCCTCGAGGATGCGCGACGAGCAGGTGGTCGGGATGCCCCGGGTGCAGAGGTTGTCCTTGATGGCGACCGGCACCCCGGCGAGCGGGCCCGGGTCCTCGCCACGGGCCACGGCGGCGTCCACCGCTGCGGCCGCCGAGCGGGCGTGCTCCTCGGTGACCTCATTGAACGCGTGGATCTCGGGCTCACGCTCGGCGATGCGTCCCAGGTGCTGCTCGAGCACGTCGGTGGCGCTGCGCTGCGCGCTGCGGACGGCCGCAGCGAGCTCGAGCGCGGTCGACGCGCTCACGGCTCCTCCCCCAGCACCGGCGGCACGCGGTACTGCCCGGCCTCGGCGGCGGGGGCGACGGCCAGCACCTCGTCGCGGTCGAGCGGCGTGCCGGGCTCGTCGGCACGCAGCACGTTGGTCAGCGGCACCGGGTGCGCCATCGGCTCGACTCCGTCCAGGTCGAGCGTCTCGAGGTCGGCAGCGTGCTCCAGCACGGCGGCGAGCTGGTCGGTGAAGCGGTGCAGCTCGTCGTCGGTCAGACGCAGGCGAGCCAGCTTGGCCACCTTCTGCACGTCGGAGGTCGTGATCCGTTCGGTCATGGCGGCGAGAGCCTACCGGCCGCGGTGCAAACCACCCGACCCCAGATATCGTGGCGAGGTGCCTCAGCCACCTCGACGTCGCCGTCGGGCCGCCTGGATCGTCGGGGGCGCCGTCGTGGTCCTCTGGTTGGCCGCCTGCGCTGCGCTGCTGCTGTCCGCCCGAAGCTCGACCCTGCGTGGCGTCGATGCGCTCGACGAGGCAGGGCTCATCGACGGCGACCTCCGGGCGCTGCTGGTGACCGACGACGACGCCGGCGCAGCCGCGGCGACCACCGCAGCGCTCGAGTCGGCGACCGAGCAGTTCGATGCCGCCGCGCAGCGTCTGCACAGCCCGCTGCTGGCACCGCTGCGGCTGCTGCCCGTGGTCGGGCGCCAGCTGCGCTCGGCCAGCACGACCGTCGCCGGCGCCGGCAGCGTGTCGGCCTCGGCATCCGATGCAGCGATGCAACTCCGGACGATCTCCGAGCGTCCGACCGTCGCTCCGCAGGATCGGGTCCTCACCGTCGAGGACACGATGGAGGTGCTGGAGCAGCTCCAAGCCCAGGTCGACTCGGTCGAGCTGGGAGGCTCCGAGGCCCTGGTGGGTCCGGTCGCCAGGGCACGCGACGACCTGGTCGGTCAGATCGAGCAGCTCGACGCCACACTCGAGCGGGGCATCGTCGGACTCCGAGGGGTCGCCGACCTGCTCGAGGGCCCCAACACCTATCTCGTGTTGGCCGCCAACAACGCCGAGATGCGCGCCGGATCGGGCATGTACCTCCAGGCCGGCACGGTCACCATCACCGACGGGCGATTCGAGCTCGGCGAGTTCGAATCGACCACCGAGCTGCTCCGCGACGTCCCGGGGGCGGAGATGGACCCGGACATGGCCGCGAGATGGGGGCTCCTCGAACCCAACCGGGAGTGGCGGAACCTGAACCTGTCGCCACGATTCGACGCCTCCGCCGACATGGCGGCGCAGATGTGGGAGTCGAGCGGCCGCGGCCCGGTCGACGGCGTCATGTCGATCGACATCATCGCGCTGCAGCGGCTGCTCAGCCTCACCGGTGCCGTCGAGGTGGTCGGCGCCGACGGCGTCGTGCGGACCTACGACCCCGACACCGTCGTCGAGGAGCTCCTGCGAGGCCAGTACGCCGAGTTCGAGGACCCGGTCCTGCGGCGACAGCAGCTCGGCGACGTGGTCGCTGCGGTGTTCACCGCGTTCAACGAACGCGGCGTTCCCGCAGCCGACCTGGTCGAGTTGATCGACCGCAGCGGGGCGCTGCGGAACCTGCTGATGTGGTCGTCGGTGCCCGAGCAGCAGGCAGCGTGGGAGGCCCTCGGCGTCTCGGGCGTGCTGCCGGCGAACGCGATGATGACCTCGGTGCTCAACAACGGCGCCAACAAGCTCGATCCCTATCTGTCGGTCCACTCGACGCTGTCGGCGAGGCAGCGCGGCGACCACTGGGAGGTCGAGGTCGCGGTCGATCTGGCCAACTCGGCGCCCGACTTCCTCACGCAGTTCGTCGCAGGACCTCAGCCGACGGTGGGCACGGTCTTCGGCGAGTACCGCGGCACCGTCGCCCTGACGGTCCCGGCAGCGGCCACCGACGCCACCACGACCGCGAACGGCTTCGTGGCCCTCGGCGACGACGGGCCGGTGCGCGTGCTCGCCTCGACCTTCTCGCTGCTGCAGGGCCAGTCGACGCAGCTCACCTTCACGTTCCAGCTGCCCGAGGACTGGGACGTGGTCGAGGTCTTCCCCTCCGGTCGGACCCCGAACGCGACGTGGACCTTCGGCTCGGAGGAGTGGACCGAGGGCCGACCACGGACCGTGGCGCTGCGCTCACTCGACTGAAAACTAGGGGTTTTTCCCGTTCCAGACCCTGTTCATCCGGTTGCGCAGCGTGCTACCTTCGCTCCCATGAAGAACCTCTCTCGCACCCGCATGGTCGTCGCTGGCGCCATCGTCGGACTCGGCACCGTCGTCGGTGTCGGCGCCGCCGGCGCCGCAACTCCCAACCCGTACCCGGGGACCCCCAGCACGGTGCCCGAGGTCCTGAGCGCCACCGCCGAGCAGGCCCCCGTCGCCGAGGCCGCTTCGGTCGAGAGCGCCACGGCGCAGAACTCGCTGGCCTTCACCGGTGGCGACGCCGCCGGACTCGCCGCCATCGGTGCGGTCGCCTTGGCCGCTGGCACCGCCATCACGGTCAGCCGTCGCCGCACTGCCGCCCTCTGAGCGAGCGGTCGACACAACCGAGCGATCTGACGACGGCCCGGGGCCACGGCCCCGGGCCGTTGCGCGCCCTCAGGCGGTGACCTTGGCCACGAACTCGAGCGAGCGTTCGATGATCAGGTCGCGGTCGTAGTCGATCGTGGCGACGTGGTAGCTGCGGTCGCAGCTGACCCGCTCGACCGGTCCCGACACCTGCTCGGCCAGGTAGTCGGAGTCGGCGGGCGGCACCACGTGATCCTCGGGGCTGGTGAACAACAGCAACGGGCAGGTGATGCGACCCAGATCCGGCTGGATCTCGGTCGCGGCCTCGAACAGCGAGCGCAACGGCCGCAAGGGCGTCTGCGGGTAGGCCGACTCCGGCGAGTCAGGGTCCGCGACGTCGGAGCCGAGACCGTCCATGACCTCTTGGCCGTCCGCGATCAACGACTCGATGAAGACGCGCACCTCTGCTGCGGCCTGGGTGGCCGGGTTGACGCAGATGATCCCGGCCAGCTCGGGGTGACGCGTCGCCAGCCAGCAGGTCAGCGAGCCCCCCATCGACAACCCGGCGACCACCACCTGCTCGCTGCGACCGGCGAGGCGCTGGTAGGCGGCCTCGGCGTCGGAGGACCAGTCCACCCAGGTCGTGTCGAGCATGTCCTCGACCTTGGTCCCGTGGCCGGCAAGGAGCGGCATCTCCACGCCGTAGCCCGCCGCGGCGAACGCGTCGGCCAGCGGTCGGATGCTCTGCGGGTTGCCGGTGAAGCCGTGCAGGACCAGCACCCCGACCGGCCCTCCGTCGACCGACATGGGCTCCGCGCCCGCCATGATCTCGCTCATCCCGGCTCCTCGTGCTCGCTGCCGGGCCGCCCCGACACGGGCGCTCAGGGTACCCCGTGCCCCCGAGGGTCGCCCCGCTGTACGATGCGCCGTCCCGCCGCCCACCCCGGGCCGGAGCGATGCACAGGGGGATCAGATGTCCAAGTACGTGTTCCTGACCGAGGAGTGGGTCGACGCCGCCAAGGCGATCCGTGAGGAGCATGCCGGCGATGTGGCCGCGCCCGCACACGTCGTGCGCATGAACCAGATCATCACCGAGGTGCCGTTCAGCGACGACCCCCTGCACACCCACATGGACACCACCGAGGGCGAGATCAAGATGGACTTCGGCCATCTCGAGAACCCGGACCTGACCGTCACCATCGACTACGTCACCGCCAAGGCGATCCTGGTCGAGGGCAATCCCCAGGCCGGCATGCAGGCGTTCATGGCCGGCAAGATCAAGGTCGAGGGCGACATGACCAAGCTGATGGCCATGTCGGCGGGTCCGGTGGATCCGGCCGCGGCCGAGGTCGCAGCGAAGATCCAGTCGATCACCGAGTGACGACGTCGGCCTGGCGGTCGCTGCGCATGCTCAGCGCGACCGCGAGGCCGACCATGCTCACCAGCGCACCGACGCCGTACGCGAGCCGGTAGGAGCCGGCGAGGCCGGCCGTGCCGAGGCTCGCGACCTGGATCGTCTCCAACAGGTTGATGCCCACCGTGGTCCCGATCTGCGCCAGCAGCTGCTGGGTGGCCCCTGCGATGCCCAGGTCGGCGTCCTCGACGGAGTTGGCCACCGACGCGGAGACCCGCGGCAGCGAGGCGCCGACGCCGATGCCCGACAGGGTCAACGCGGTCACCACCAGCCAGGTGACGGGATCCGGTGAGATCACCGAGAACAGCACCATCGACGCGGCGAGCGCCGCCATGCCCGACGCGATCGCGGTGCGCGCCGAGATGCGACCTGCGAGCATCCCGGCGATCGGCCCGGCGATGGCGAAGGTGAGCGGACGCGGGATCATCATCAGCGAGATCGCGTCGGCGCCCAGACCACGGACCTCGGCCAGCAGCTTCGGGGTGAGCGTGAAGCCGCCCATGTAGCCGAACTGCATGAAGAACGACACGATCACGGGCACGGCGAACCCGCTGCGGCGGAACCATGCCATGGGGATGAGCGGGTGCTCCTGGGCGCGCTCCACCCGAACGAACCACCAGGTGCTGAGCGCCGTGGCGGCGAAAGCACCCAACACCCACGGCGACGCGAACCCCCAGGCCGCGCCGCGGTCGATGCCGAACAGCAGCCAGCCGAGCAGCACGAACAGGACCGCCTGGCCCCGCAGATCGAAGTGCACACCGGTGCGGCGCGGCGTGTCGGGGATGATGAACCACGCGAGCAGCGCGGAGAGCGCCAGCAGCGGCGCCTGGACCCAGAAGATCATGCGCCAGCCGACCTGCTCGACCAGCGGGCCGCCGATCACCAGGCCGATCACCGGGCCACCGGCCACGACGAGCGACCAGAAGCCCAGCGCCTTCGAGCGGTCCTCCCGATCGAACAGCCCGTTGATGATGGCGAGCGAGCTGGGACCCGTCGCTGCGCCGGCGGTGGCGGCGAGCACGCGGAACGCGATGAGCGACGGGCCCGACCACGCGAGTGCCGAGCAGATCACGAACACCGTCGAGATCGACATGCCGAGCAGGAACACCCGACGATGCCCGTGCAGGTCGCCGAGCTTGCCTGCCGTGGTGCCCGTGAGCGCCAGCGCGATGGTGGGGCCGGAGATCAGCCAGACGAGGCTCTCGACCGACGCACCGAGGTCCTCGGCGATCTGGGGCCGACTGACCGCCAGGATGGTGATCGTGCTGGCGACCCAGAAGGTGCCGAACAGGACCACCGCGGTGACGATCCACGAGTAGGAGCTGGAGCGCCGGGCCCTGCCGGCAGCGCGTCGCTGGATCAGCAGCGGCCACGGCACCACCGACTCCTCGTCGACGCCGGGTGCATCGAGCGTCAGCGCGGAGATCGGGTCCGGGTCGCCGTCGTCCTGGCCGGGGGCCTCGGGATGTCGCGGCGGGGGCATGGAGCACGTGATCGTACCGGTCGCCGCACGCGGCGAACCGCCGGCCCCGTTGGGGTGGCCGCCTCATCGCGGCGGCTGGGGAACACCACGTCCAGCTGACCACCCCAACGAGAACGACGGTTCCCGTTGACCATCACGGTACGACGTGGCGCGCGGGGGGTGGTGGATCCTCGCGCGGCCAGCGGTCGCGCGCTGCGTGGTCGTGCGGATCGAGCAGCGCGAGGACGGCGTCAGCTGCGGGTGAAGATGCGCACCGCGGTACCGCGGGGGTGCTGCTCCCCCGCGGGCGGGTCGGTGGCGAGCACCATGCCCGACGGTGAGCCCTCGATGCCCGACACCGTGAAGCCGGCGTCCTCGAGCAGCGCCGTGGCGACCGATCCCGAGTTGAAGCGAACGTCGGGCACCGTGATCGGCGCTGGGCCCTTGGAGACCTCGAGCACGACGTCGGTGCCCCGGGCCAGCTCGGTGCCGGGTGCCTGGCTGACGGAGATGACGAAGCCCTCCGGGACGACCTCGCTGAAGGACTCGTTGCGCCGCGCCACGAGCTGCACCGCCTCGAGCGCTGCCGCTGCGTCCTCGACGCGGGCGCCCTGCAGGCCCGGCGGCACCACCCGCGGGGCGGGTCCGCTCGACACGACCAGGTCGATCGGGGTGCCCTTGGGCAGCCGGCCCTGGCTGTCGACCTGGACCGAGGCATCTGCGGGTGCGGCCGAGACGACGGCGTCCGCGGGGACCTCTTCGTCGACGGCGCGGGTGACTGCTCCGACGACGAACCCTGCCTGCTCGATCGCGGTCGTGGCCTGGTCAAGCGGCGCTCCCGGGAGCTGCGGCACCGGCGCCAGGGTCGGGCCCAACGACACCGTCAGTCGCAGCACGTCCCCCTCGGGGAGGGTCTGGCCCGCTGACGGGGCTTGTGCCAGCACCTCACCGGGCTCCGTGCCGTCGCGGCGGTCCTCGGTGCTGGCGTCGACGCGCCACCCCAGCTCATCGGCCCTCGCGGTCACCGCGGCGATGTCCTGGCCGACGAAATCCGGCACGTCGTGCACAGGAACCCGCACGAGCAACCACCACGCTGTACCTGCGGCGACGACGAGTGCGATCACCAGCAGCACGAGCAGGCTCCGTCGGGCCCGCCGTGAGCGGCGCGGCGCCGGCGCCGAGGCGGCGACCAGCGGATCGACACGCCCGAACGAGCTGGGCCGCGAAGCGGCGAGGAGGTCGTGCTCCTCGGCAACCGTGATGGGCGAGCGCGTCGCCGCCGACGCGATGGGCTCGGCCGGGGTCGGCTCCGCGCGGCGCTCCGGGGACTCGGCGGGGTCGTGGAGACCCGTCGACGTGCCCGCGGCGACCCCATCGACGTTGCGGCCGTCGGCGACACCGTCGTCGACGGCCGGCGCGGTGGATCCGGAGTCGGCACGGGTGGACCACGACGGGTCGAGCGGCTGGGTGGCCAGCACGGGCTCGCCCGGCTCGATGACCCTCGGGGGTGGCGACTCGATGACCCGCGGGTCCGAGACACGCAGGCGCTCGTCGGCTCCGCCGAGCTCTGCGTCGAGCTCGCCGTCGAGCAGGCTCACGCCGCCGAGACCGGCCACCAGGTGCATCTCGGAGGTCTGCTCGCCGTCGCCCAGGGTCGGCACGATCGGCAGCGGCTCCGGTCGGTCGAGCTCCTCGGCCGCCGCCATGAGCGCGATCTCGAACTCGGCGGCCTCGGGCCGCTCGTCGGGGTCGAGACGCCCTGCGCGTTCGAGCACCGAGCGGAGCCCACCCAGCTCGGGTCCGAGCTCCAGGTCGCCCTGGGTGCGCAGCGTGAGCGTCGCCGCGGTCGTCTCTCCGCTGAAGGGCACGCTGCCGGTCACGCACTCCACCAGCACCAGCGCGAGCGAGTACACGTCGGAGCGGCCGTCGAGGCGTCGTCCGAGCGCCTGCTCGGGCGAGGCGTAGCGGGCGGTGCCCACGGCGATGCCGCTCGGCTCGGTCCAGGACGCCTCGGCCAGCGCCCTGGCCAGCCCGAAGTCGGCCAGCCGCAGGCGGCCGTCCTCGTCGAAGAGCAGGTTGGCGGGCTTCACGTCTCGGTGCACCAGCCCTCGCTGGTGCGCGTGAGCCAGCGCCCGCGTCGCGTCGAGTCCCACCACCAGCGTCTGCGACGGGGTCAGCGGTCGACCGCGATCGAGGATGTCGCGCAGGCTGCCACCGCCCAGGTACTCGGTCACCAGGTAGGGCACGACGCCCTCGTCGGTGCGGTCCTCGCCCCAGTCGAACACGGCGAGGATGTTCGGGTGGCTCAACGCGCCCGCGGCGCGTGCTTCGGCCCGGAAGCGGCGCAGGAAGGCCTGGTCCTCGGCGAGCGCCTCGTGCAGCAGCTTGACCGCGACCCGGCGCCGCAGCTGGGTGTCGACCGCCAGGAACACACGCGACGACGTGCCCACACCGACCGGCGCCACGAGCCGGTACCTGCCACCGAGCACGCGTCCGGTCTCCGAGGAGAGACGGGGGGACATCACAGGAACCATGGTACCGCCGGCTACCACCGCCACCGGGGACGGGCTAGACCAAGTCCCGTGACCGACACGACCACCGCTGCACCGCAACGACGCCGTCTCGGCGACGTCGTTCGCCGGCTGCTGCTCGCCGTCGTCATCCTCGGCTGCCTGGTCGGGCTCTTCTACACCGGGCGTGCGGCGGTCACCGGCAACGACGAGAGCTCCAACGCCCTGCCCGACACCGTCGACCGCCTGATCCCGGCCTCCGGGTCCGAGGTGCTGCGACAGACCCAGGTGGGCATCGACGTGGGCGAGGGCCAGGACGCGTACCTGCTGGTCAACGGCGTCGAGATCCGCGATGCCCAGGACGGGCTCATCAAGGACCTGGGCACCGGGCTGATCCTGTTCCAGCCGGGCCCCGGCCGGCCCGTCGAGGAGCTCAACCCCAACCAGAACTGCGTGGTCGCGTTCGTCTACGACCAGCTGGACGGCCCGTCGGCCGCACAGCCGGTCAGCTGGTGCTTCCAGGCGACCTGAGCGTTCAGCCCGACAGGGCCTGCAGCGCCGCGATGGCTGCGGGCTCGTCGGCCGGATGGGGCCCGATGAGCACCGCCTGCAGCCCGGCACGACGAGCCGCGGCGACGTTGCCCGGCGCATCGTCGACGAACGCGGTGCGGGCGGGCTCGACGCCGAGACGCTGCAACGAGAGCTCGAAGATGCGCGGATCGGGCTTGCGCATGCCGACCTCGGACGAGTCGACGACGTCGTCGAACAGCTCGTCGAGAGGCAGCAGCGGTCGCCAGAAGGCGGCGAACTCCCGAGCGTTGTTGGTGCACAGGGCGGTGGCGACGCCCTGTGCGCGCACGCTGCGGCAGAACTCGACCATCTGGACGCGGAGGTTGCCGCCGCCGAGGGCCATGAGCAATGCCACGGGATCGAGCTCGGGCAGCCCCGCCTCGAGCGAGGCGGCGATGATCTGGGCGCGGGCCTGATCGAGGGTGATCTCGCCGCGCTCGAGGCGATGCCAGGCGTGGTCGGTGTCCTGGTCGTAGGGACCGAACACGGTGTCGAGCATCACCGCCGGCGCGACTCCCAGGTCGGTGGCCGCGGCCTGCACGGCGGTGAACGGCGAGTCGACGAACACCCCGCCGAAGTCGAACACGATCGCGTCGAGCGCCATCAGGACGCCTCCCCGCTGGGCAGTGCCTCCGTGGGCAGCTCGCCCGAGTCGAGCAGGTCCTCGAAGCGCTCGGCCGGCACGACGGGGATGCCGAGCTCGGTGGCCTTGGCCAGCTTGGAGGCGCCGGGGTCGTCGCCCACGACGAGGGCGAAGGTCTTCTTCGACACGCTGCCGGTGGCCTTTCCGCCCCGTGCCTTGATGGCGGCGGCGGCCTCGTCACGGGTGTGGCCCGGCACGGCGCCGCTGACCACGATGGCCTTGCCCGTCAGGGTCTGGGGCAGCACCGAGCGCTCGGGCCCGGCGGTGTTGACCCCTGCAGCGACGAGGCGACCGACGAGGTCCTGGTTGGCCGGCTCGGCGAACCAGTCGTGCACGGAGCGGGCGATGACCGGACCGACCCCGTCGACGGCCGCCAGGTCGTCGACGGAGGCGTCCATGATCGCCTGCAGGCTGCCCAGGCCCGACGCCAACGCCTCGGCGCCCGCGGCGCCCAGGTGCACGATGTTGAGCCCGAACAGCAGGTTGGCGAGCGGCCGCTGCTTGGAGGCCTCGATCGCGGTGCGCAGGTTGTTGATGGAGGCGTCCTTGTAGCCGGGCAGCTCGGCGATCCGCTCGAAGTCGAGCGTGTAGACGTCGGCGAGGTCGGACAGGAGCCCCAGCTCGAGGAACGTGGCGATCTGCTGCTCGCCGAGGCCGTCGATGTCCATGGCGCCCCGCGAGGCGAAGTGCGACACGGTCGCCCAGCGCTTCTGCGGGCACGCCGGGTTGAGGCAGAGGTGCTGGGCCTCGCCCTCGGCACGCACCAGCGGCTGCCCGCAGGAAGGGCACTGCGTCGGGAACTCCCACTCGGGCAAGCCGTCCGGGCGCATCTCGAGCACGGGACCGACCACCTCGGGGATGACGTCGCCGGCCTTGCGCACCACGACCGTGTCGCCGGGGCGCACGTCCTTGTGGCGCACCTGGTCCTGGTTGTGCAGGGTGGCGAGCCCCACCGTCGAGCCACCGACGAACACCGGCTCGAGCACCGCGAACGGCGTGGCCTTGCCCGTGCGACCGATCGAGACCTGGATGTCGCGCAGGATCGTGGTGCGCTCCTCGGGCGGCAACTTGAACGCGATGGCCCATCGGGGCGCCTTGGCGGTGGACCCCAGGGCCTGCTGGACGGCGAGGTCGTCGACCTTCACCACGACGCCGTCGATCTCGTAGGGCAGCTCGTGGCGGTGCTCGACCCAGTGCCGACAGAACCCGTACACCGCGTCGAGGTCGTCGAAGGTCTGCGTCAGCGGGTTGACCGGGATGCCCAACGACCCGAGCCACTCGAGCGCACCGGAGTGGCTGGACGGCGGTTCGGCACCGACGACCTCGCCCAACTGGTAGCACCACCAGGCGAGACCGCGGCCGGCGGTGACCTCGGGGTCCTTCTGACGCAGCGAGCCGGCTCCTGCGTTGCGGGGGTTGACCGGCACCGGCCGGGTCCGGCGACCGGCGGCCTCGAGCTGGGCGTTCTCCTGCTCGGTGCGCGCCTGCAGCGCACGGAACGCGTCGATCGGCAGGTAGATCTCGCCCCGGGCCTCGAGCACCGGCGGTGCGCCGTCGCCCAGCTGCTTCGGCACGGCATCGATGCGGGCGACGTTGGCGGTGACGTCCTCGCCGGTGCGGCCGTCGCCGCGGGTGGCGGCCTGGACGAAGCGGCCCTGCTCGTAGCGCACCGACACCGCCAGGCCGTCGATCTTGAGCTCGCACACGTAGCGCACGGCACCGTCGAGGCCCAGGTCGGCGAGGCGCTTGGCGGTGCGCGCGCCCCATTCCTGCAGCTCCCCCAGGTCCATGGCGTTGTCGAGGCTCATCATGCGCTGACGGTGCTCGACCGGCGCGAACTGCGCGCTGGCGGCGCCCCGCACCGTCTGCGTGGGGCTGTCGGGGGTGACCAGGTCGGGGTGCTCCGCCTCGACGGTGCGCAGGTCACGGACCAGCGCGTCGTAGTCGGCGTCGGGGATGGTGGGCGCGTCCTGCTCGTAGTAGGCGCGGTCGTGGCGACGGATCTGCTCGCGCAGCCAGTCGACACGGCCGGCGGGGTCCGCCTCGGCGTCGGGACCGGCCGAGGTCAGGGGGCTGGAGTCGGTCACGGCGTCACCCTACCGATCCGCACCGACAGCCTGGGCCTGACCACCGGGCCCCTCGGTCCCCGTCCCCAGGTCGTGCGACGGGTTCAGGCGCCCAGCGTGAGCCGTGCGCCGACGGCCTGGCGGCGCACCCGCACGGCCAGCGCGTCGACCAGGTCGAGGACCCGTTCCGCCTGCGTCGCGCCGAAGTGCGCGAGGCCGTCCACCGGCCCCACCAGGCTGCGGCTGCGCAGCGCCAACGGGTCCATGCCGGCGCCGACCAGCTCGCACCACACCGCCGACAGCCGCCGCCAGAGCAGCTCCTCGCTGGTGCCGAGCGGCTGGTCCACCGGCACCGCACCCCACACGACACGTCCACCGCGGAGCAGGAAGTCGCCCAGCTCGTCGGCCCACCCGACCAGGCCCTGATCGGCCGGGGCCGACACCACCGAGATGCCCGACGCGATGATCGTCCCCCAGTCGGTGCGACCCGGCACGTGCACCCCGATCAGCAGGTCGCCCGCATCGGGGTGCTGGTCGAGTGCGTCGACGAAGGGCGTCAGCAGCTCGAGCACCTGGTTGGGGGCCAGCGGGAACGTGGGGTGCATGGCGCCGATCAGCCCCGGCTCCGAGGCGACCACCATCACGACCTCGTCGCGCACCGTCCGCCGCAGCGCACCGAGCACCGCGGCGGCGCGGCGGGCCACGACCGACTCGGCCAGCTCGACGGCGGCCTCGGTGCGGACCCCCGCGGCACGCAGTGCGAGCGCCAGCGTCACCGGTCCGAGCACGCCGACGCGCACCCCCACCGTCGCCGTGGTCGGCACCTGGGACACGAAGCTGCGCAGGGCGGTGAACGACGGGCCCTCGACATCGACGCGCTCGGGCATCACCATGTCGCCCGCCGCGGTGAGCGCCGCCCCGCCGACTCGCAACAGCCCGGGTGGCAGGACCTCGACGCCGCCGAGCCCCTCGACCGCCTGGGCGAGCAGGGACGACGACACGCCGGCCAAGGTCGGCACGCTGGGGAACACCGGCTGCGCCTGCAGCGCCATGCGCACGGCGAGCTCGGGATCGTCGCCGGGCAGCGGTCCGACCGAGGTGGCCAGACCGAACGGCAGATCGAAGCTCCCACCCATGTGGTCGTTGCTAGCGGTCGGCTCCGAAGCCGCGCAAGTCTGTAGGGGTGCACGCCTCTCCGATGACCTGGCTGACCCGCGTCCTGTGGCTGTCGTTGCCGTTGACCCTGGGCGACCTGCTCGCCGCCGCCCTCGACGGCGGGTCGACCGGCCTCAGCTGGACCGCGATGGTGCTGGCCTGGGGGCTGTGGGCCGCCGGCCTGCTGGCCTCGTTGGTCACCCAGCCGTGGGCCCTGCTCCTGTTGCGCATCGTGACGCCCCTCGCCGTCGTCGCCGGCGCGGTCGCCGCGATCGACACGGCACCCACGGCGCTCGGCTGGGTGGGCATCGCCGCAGCGGTCCTTGCCGCGGCGGCGGCGATGTCGGCCGACGTCGGCTACGAGCTCATCAACGGCGCCTCGTACGGCGACGAGGCCCGCTTCCCTCTCCGTCCACCGGCGGTGCTGCTGCTCGGGCCCATCGCAGCGGTGTGGGCGCTGACGGCGCTGCCGTTGCCGATCGGGCTGCTGGCGCTGGGCGACCAGCGGTGGGTGCTGGGTGCGGTGCTCGTCGTGCTGGGCGGACCCGCGGCGTGGTGGGGCGTCCGGGTGCTCGCCCGGTTGACCCGGCGCTGGTGCGTGTTCGTGCCCGCCGGCGTCACCCTGGTCGATGACATGGCGTTGGCCGAGCCGACCCTGATGCGCCGCAGCGACATCGTCGCCCTGGGCCCTGCACCGGTCGACAGCACCGCGCTGGACCTGAGCGCCGGTGCGAGCGGGCTCATCCTGCAGATCGACCTGAACGGGAGCGGCGAGGTGGTGCCCGCGGCGCCCCGCGGTGGGGTGACGGAGGCGGTGCGCGTGTCCTCGGTGCTGTTCGCCCCGTCACGGCCGGGGGCACTGCTGCGCCACGCACGCGAGCGCGGCATCGGTGCCGCGGCCAGCCGCACCTGATCCACCACAGGCCGTCCCGGGCGGCTCAGCTGCGCTGGACGATGCCGCCGCCGACCACCACCGACGTCGGGTGCGAGTCGGCGGCCTCGAGCGACTGGTAGAGCACGACGCTCTGGCCGGCGGCGACACGCCGCTGGGGCTCGTGCCAGCGCAGCACGGCGACCTCGTCGCCGTCGGGCGCGTGGCGCCGCGACAGGCGGGCCGGCGCCGGTCGGCCGTGCGCCGAGCACTGCGCCAGCACCTCGCCCTCCGCCGCAGCGTCGGCCCAGACCAGCTGGGTGAGCTCCAGCTCCGGGTCCAGCAGGTCGGCGGCATCGCCGATGGTCACGGTGCGCGCCTGGACGTCGACGTCGGTGACGAAGCGCCGGCCAGTGCCGCCCGACAGCGACAGCCCGCGCCGCTGGCCGATCGTGACCAGCTCGACGGACGACACGTGGCCGAGCTCGTTGCCCTCGCCGTCCACGATCCGACCCGGGTGCAGCTCGGCACGAGCCGACAGGAAGGCCTCACGACCCTCGGCACGGGTGATGAAGCAGACGTCCTGGCTCTCGGGCTTGTCCGCCGTGCGCAGGCCCAGGCCCCTGGCGATCGTGCGCACCTCCGCCTTGGTCAGCTCGCCGACCGGCAGCTGCACCCGTTCGAGCTCGGCCGCGGTCAACGGATAGAGCACGTAGGACTGGTCCTTCGCTGCATCCGCGCCCCGAGCGATGCGGCGACCGCCGCCGCGGAGCTCGACGACCCTGGCGTGGTGGCCCGTGCAGACCGCGTCGAACCCCAACAGCTCGGCGCGGCGCAGCAGCACGTCGAACTTCAGGTGCCGGTTGCACTCGACGCACGGGTTCGGAGTGCGCCCTCGCAGGTGGTCCTCGACGTAGGGGGCGACGACGTGGCGCTCGAACTCGTCACCGAAGTTGAACACGTGGTGCTCGACGCCCAGCTGCGCAGCCGCCCGTCGAGCGTCCTCGACGTCCGCGACCGAGCAGCACCCATTGTCGGACTCGCCGCCCCACAGCTTCATGGTGACGCCCACCACCTCGTGACCCGCCTGCTGCGACAGCGCAGCCGCCACGGTCGAGTCGACCCCACCGGACAGGGCGGCGAGCACCTTCACGGCGCACCCCGGCGCCGGCTCACCCGAACTCCCGGACACGCCGCACCGCCGTGGGCACGGCGTGCAGCGCGGCGTCGACGTCGGCCTCGGTCGAGTCCCAGCCCAACGACAGTCGCAGCGACCCGCGTGCGGCGGACTCCGCCACGCCCATGGCGGCCAGCACGTGCGAGCTCTGCTGGGCACCCGACGAGCAGGACGACGCGGCGCTGGCGAGCACACCCTCGGACTCGAGCAGGAACAGCAGCGTCTCGGAGTCGACGCCGTCGATGCAGAGGTGGCAGATGCCGGGCAGCAGGCCGCTGCGGTCGCCGTCGGGTGCCGCCGTCTCGATCGCGTCCGGCACAGCGGCCAACAGGCCATCGGCGAGGCGGTCCCGCAGCGCACCGATGCGCTGGTTGGTGGCGTCACGATCGCGGTCGGTGGCATCCAGCGCGGCGGCCAGGCCGACGATGCCGGCGACGTTCGAGGTGCCCGATCGCCGGCCCCGCTCCTGTCCGCCCCCTCGGACCAGCGGCGCGAGCGGGGTGTTCCGACGCACGACCAGCGCGCCGATGCCCTTGGGGCCGCCCAGCTTGTGGCCCGACACCGACACCAGATCTGCGGACGCTGCAGCGGAGCGCAGATCCATCCAGGCGGCCGCCTGCACCGCATCGGTGTGCACCGCCACCTTCGGCACCTCGGGCTCGACCGCGTGCACGACCCGGGCGACCGCGTCCAGATCGTTGAGCACGCCGGTCTCGTTGTTGGCCAGCATCACCGAGACCACCGAGACGGTCGTGGCGAGCACGGACAACGTGGCGGCCAGCGCGTCGAGGTCGACCCGACCGTCGCGGCCCACCGGCACCACCCGGCCGCCGAGCGCCTCGACCGGGTCGAGCACGGCGTGGTGCTCGGCCGCCGAGCACACCGGCACGCCGGGGCGTGGCGGCATGCCGCCCGAGACGGCGTGGTTGTCGGACTCGGTGCCGCCCGAGGAGAACACCACCTCGCCCGGCGCGCAGCCGAGCACCTCGGCGATGCGTTCGCGTGCCTCGTCCACGGCGCGCACGGCGTCGCGGGCCAGACGGTGCGAGCCCGACGGGTTTCCGTAGCGGTCGCCCAGGAACGGCGCCATCGCCTCGAGCACCTCGGGGCGCACCCGGGTGGTGGCGGCGTGGTCCAGGTCGACGAGGTCCGCCAGCGGGGCGGAGGGGGTGCTCACGGGCCCCACGCTACGGGTGACTCAGGCGTGTCGCAGCTCGCGGAACGGCACGTCCTTGTCCTGTCGGACCTCGCCGGGCAGTCCCAGCACCCGCTCGCCGATGATGTTGCGCTGGATCTGGTCGGTGCCGCCGCCGATGCGAGGCGCCCACTGGCTCATGAACAGGTCCTGGAAGCGACCGCCGTACGGCGCGTCGTCGTGGGTGAGCATGCCGGCGGCACCCTGGAGCTCGACGACGAGGTCACCGCCGGTCTCGTACAGCGCCGAGACGGCCAGCTTCATGACCGAGCTCTCCGGGCCGGGCATCTCACCGCGAGCGGCGGCGGTGCGCACCCGGTAGCCGAGGAAGCGCAGGATCTCGAAGCGCGTGTGCAGGTCGGCGATCCGCTGACGCAGGACCCGGTCGGTGGTGTCCGCGTGGGACCGGGCGAGCGCGACGACCTGGTCGATGTTGTACATGCCCCCGCCGCCGATCGACGCCCGCTCGTGGGCGAGCATGGTGAGCGCCACTCCCCAGCCCGCGCCGACGGGACCGAGCGTGTTGGCCACGGGGATCCGCACCTCGTCGAGGAAGACCTCGTTGAAGTGGATGGCGCCGTCGATCTGTCGCAGCGGTCGCACGTCGATGCCCGGCGAGTCCATCCGGACCAGGAGGCAGGTGATGCCCCGGTGCTTGGGCACGTCGGCGTCGGTGCGTGCCAGCAGGATGCCCCAGTTCGCGTAGTGCGCGGCCGAGGTCCACACCTTCTGGCCCGTCACCACCCACTCGTCGCCGTCGAGCACCGCCCGGGTGGACAACCCGGCCAGGTCCGAGCCCGCGCCGGGCTCGCTGAACAGCTGGCACCAGATGTGATCCGCGTTGAGGATGCTGGGCAGGAACTCCGACTTCTGCTGGTCCGTGCCCCACTCGATGATGGTCGGCCCGGCCATGCCGACCCCGACGCTGAACATGTTGCCCGAGACGTCGTAGTGCTGCTCCTCGGCGGCGAAGATGCCCGCGAGCAGCGGCGGCAGGCCCATCCCGCCGTGCTCGACCGGCCAGTGCGGCGCCGCCCAGCCGACCGAGGCCTTGGTGCGCTGCCAGGCACGGGCCTCCTCCAGCAGCGCCAGGTCCTGCTCCTCGGTGTGGGCGCGGTGGGTGCGCATCGCGTCGAGCGCGGTCGGGTCGAGTCGGGTCGCGTGCTCGTCGAGCCAGGCGCGTGCGCGCTCGCGCAGCTCGCGCTCCTCTGGGCTGTCGTCGAAGTCCATGCCGACCGGAGTGTTGCCGCGCGGGCACAGAAACTGCAACCTGTTCTAGTTCCGGCAACCTCGCCGGTCCGCGCAGCCCGAGCGCTCAGCGGCGTCGCGACGGCCGCCGGGCGGAGGGCACCACCGGAGCGAGCGGCGCCAGGCCCGCGGCGGCGTCGGCGAGCAGGCCGCCTTGGCGCAGCTGGTAGGCGGAGGCCACGCAGATGAGCCACAGCTCGGGATCGATCGTGCCCGGCAGCGTGTGGCGGATGCGCTCGCGCAGCGACGCCGCCAGGGTGAGCGCCAGCTCGGCACGGCGCTCGGGCGCCAGCTCGTCGGTGCGCAACAGGAACTCGCGCACGAGCGAGAAGTCACGGTCGCGCAGCGGGGCGACGTCGAGCGAGGCGACGTAGGCCTCGAGGCCGATCGGGGGGTGGAACGCGATCGGCACTGCGGAGCGCTCCGTGCCGGCGGTGCGGATCACGACGGTGCCCGCCGCCATGTCGCCCGCACGCTGGGAGCGGTCCGAGAACACCGAGGCGCCGATCGCGAGCGCGCCCAAGGTCAGGTACAGGTCGACCAGTGCGACCAGTCCGCGCACGACGGCCTGGCGTGGGGACTCGGGTGCGCCGTCGACGCCGACGACCCGGAGGCCGAACATCGCCTTGCCGAGGCTGCGGCCCCGCCAGATGATCTCGACGGCGATCGGCAGCACGAGCAGCACCGAGAACGACACGGTGATGAAGAACAGCTGCGGACTGAGACCGGCCCCCATCAGGGGTATGCCGACCAGCACGAGGACCAGCGCCACGAGCCCCTGCAGGACCAGGTCGACGAGTCGGGCGAAGGCTCGGGTGGCGACCCCCGCGGTCGGCAGCTCGAGCACCACGGCCTCGGGCGTCACCATCGTCGAGCTCATGGGTCCTACGGTACGACCTGGATGGACATCGACCGCTACATCCAGCGCAACGACCCGACCTGGCGACGGCTGGCCGAGCTGAGCCGCACCGGTGCCCGCGACGCGCGTCGACTCGACGACGACGAGGTGACCGAGCTGGTCGCGCTGTACCAGCGCGTGTCCGCCCACCTGTCGCACGCCCGCAGCCGCTACCGGGACCCCGACCTCAACGCCCGGTTGTCGGGGCTGCTGGGCGAGGCCCGCGTGGTCATCTACCGCGGGCGCAGCTCACCCCTGGCCGCGGTCGGACGGTTCTTCACCGAGACGTTCCCCGCCGCCGTCTGGGGCTCTCGCCGCTACGTCGGCGTCTCGGCGGTGCTGCTGCTCCTGCCCGCGCTCGCCATGGGCATCTGGCTGTACCGCTCCCCAGCCGCCCTCGACGCCGCCGTGCCGCCCGAGCTGCAGGAGCTGATCGCGCAGGAGGAGTTCGCCGGCTACTACCGCTCCGACGCCGCGCAGAACTTCGCGGGCTACGTCACGGTCAACAACATCCAGGTGGCGTTCCTCGCGTTCGCGCTCGGCGTGGTGCCGCTGGCGGGCACCGGCTGGGTGCTGGTGTCGAACGGCATGAACGTCGGCGTCATGGCCGCCGTGATGCACCGCGCCGGTGAGGGCGCTCAGTTCTGGGGTCTGATCCTCCCCCACGGCCTGCTCGAGCTCACGGCCATCACCGTCGCCGGCGCCGCCGGCCTGCGACTGGGGTGGGCGCTCATCGCACCGGGCGACCGCACCCGGGCCCGGGCGCTGCGCGACGAAGGCCTGCGCGCCGTGGTCATCGTGATGGGCCTGGCGCTGTGCTTCGTGGTCGCAGGGTTCATCGAGGGGTTCGTGACGCCGTCCGCGCTGCCGACCGCGTTGCGCATCGGGGTGGGCGCCGCAGCGCTCGCGCTCTTCGCCGTGTACGTCGTGCTGCTCGGTGCTCGGGCCGAGCGCCGAGGGCTCACCGGGCTCCCGGGCGAGGCCGACCGCGACTCGCTCGAGCGGGCCGAGGCGGACGCGGTGCGAGCGACGTTGCTGCGGATCCGCTGACCGCCGATCCGTCGACCGCCCGCGGGCTCAGAGCCGGCCGGTGGTCTTGGCCAACAGGTAGGCATCGGCGAGCTCAGGCGCCAGCCGGCCGGGTGCGGCGTCGACCACGGTGACGCCCAGCGCGCGCAGCCGGACCGCGGTCCGGCGACGATCCGCCAGCGCCTGCACCGCCGCGGCGCGCCGGTAGGCCGCGGCCTCAGGGGTGAGCGCGTCGTCCACCAGCTCGCCCGCCGCCCACGCCTCGACCTGCGGATCACGCACGGCGCCGAGCACGACCAGATGGGTCCGTGTGATCAGCGGCAGCGCCGGCAGCAGCGACTCCTCGACCGCGTGGTCGACCAGGTCGGTGAGCAGCACCAGCATCGAACGCCGCCGGAAGCGCGCCACGACCTGGGCGAACGCCGAGCTGTAGTCCGACTCCGCGAGCTCCGGCTCGAGCGCGTACATCGCCTCGGTCACCCGGCTCAGCTGGTCCACACGCCGCGCAGGCGCGACGACGTCGCGCACGACCCGGTCGAAGGCCACCAGCCCGCACCGGTCGCCCAGCCGGGTGGCGACGGTGGTCAGCATCATCGCCGCGTCCATCGCATGCTCGACGCGGGGCACCCCGGCCACCCGACCCGCCATGGTCCGCCCGTTGTCGAGCAGCACCAGCACGCTCTGGTTCCGCTCGGCGCGGTAGGTGCGCACGATCGTGCGACCCGAGCGCGCCGTCGCGTTCCAGTCGATGCGCCGGAACTCGTCGTCGGGTCCGTAGTCGCGGAGCTGCTCGAACTCGGTGCCACCGCCCAGACCACGTGCGGAGCGCATGCCGACCTCGAGGATCCGGGCGCGGCGGATCTTGAGCTCCGCCTCCTCCTTGGAGCGGAACGGCGGATGCACCCGCAACGTGGTCGACAGCGGCACCCGACGCTGGCGGGCGCCGAGCCCGAGGCGGCCCTCGATGCGCACCGTCAGGTAATCCACGTCGAAGCGTCCCCGACGCAGCGGACAGAAGGTCGTCGACACCTTCGCGGTGCCACCAGGTGGGACACGGACCGAGAAGCGACGCACCCGGGCGCGCAACGAGGGGGCCAGATCGTCGGCCACGGCGATGCGCAGACGACGCCTCGACGACGACGTCACCTGCCACGTCAACGTGGCCTCGCGGCCGGCGACCACCACCGGCGGGTGCTCTCGGCGCAGCAGCAGCGCTCCCGGCGAGGTGCCGATGGCCGCATCGAGCAGCGCCAGCACGACGAGCGCGCACGTGACGACCCCCGCGGCGACCCACACGTCGAGGGGTCCGCCGGGGTACGCCAGCATGGCCACCGCCAGGACGGCGGCGACCAGCGCGAGGCGCCGTGTGGGGAGCAGCTGCACCGGCTCGGTGCCTCGGCTCAGCGCGGAGCCGGCACGGTGGCCAGCACGTTGTCGAGCAGGCCGTCGGCCGTGACGCCCTCGAGCTCGAGCTCGGGTCGGACCAGCAGGCGGTGGCGCAACGTCGGCTTGGCCACGGCCTTGATCTCGTCGGGGGTCACGAACGACCGGCCCGACAGCCAGGCCCACGCCTTGGAGGCGTGCAGCAGGGCGGCGGCCCCTCGAGGGGACACCCCGAGCTCGGCCGACGGCGACTCCCGCGTCGCCCGGCAGATCGCGACGATGTACTGCAGCACCGTCGGCTCGACCACGACGGCGTCCACCTGCACCCGGGCCGCCTCCAGATCGGCGGCAGTGGCCACCGGACGCACGCCTGCCGCACGCAGGTCGTGGGGGTCGAGGCCCCGGTGGTGGCGCGCCAGCACCTCGGTCTCCTGCTCGAACGTGGGGTAGCCGACCAGGAGCTTGAACATGAAGCGGTCGAGCTGCGCCTCGGGCAACGGATAGGTGCCTTCCTGCTCGATCGGGTTCTCGGTCGCGATCACCACGAACGGGTCGGGCAGTGGCCGCGCCAGCCCCTCGGCGGTGACCTGTCGCTCCTCCATCGCCTCGAGCAGCGCCGACTGGGTCTTGGGCGGTGTGCGGTTGATCTCGTCCGCGAGGAACAGGTTCGTGAAGATCGGTCCCTCCCGGAACCGGAAGGTGCGGCCGTCGCTGTCGGGGTCGAGCACGAGCTGGCCGGTCACGTCCGACGGCATCAGGTCCGGGGTGAACTGCACCCGCTTGAAGTCGAGTGCGAGCGCCTCGGCCAGGGTCTTGACCAGCAGCGTCTTGGCCACGCCAGGCACGCCCTCGAGCAGCACGTGGCCCCGCACGAGCAGCGCTGCCACCAGCCCCGACAGCGTGCCGTCCTGGCCGACCACCACCTTGGCGATCTCGTCGCGCAGCGCGAGCACCGCGGCGCGTGGATCGCCCTGCTCGGGTGGGTGGGGCGGATCAGCGGGCATCGACATGGAGGACCTCCTGGCGGATGGCATCGAGGGTGGTGGACAGACGGGCGAGCCCGTCGCCGTCGGCGACGGGCGACGCGGGGTCGTCGTACAAGGCGGCGCCGATCTCGGCGGGTGCCCGGCCGGTGCGCGCCGCCACGATCTCGACCAGCGCCGCCGGCGACGGGTCGGGGCCCAACCCCAACCGCTCGCAGAGCACCCGGCGGGTGTCGGCGCGCAGCGTCGACGCGGCACGAGCTGCGTTGCCACGGCGTCGCAGCAGGTCGCCGACGGCGCCGACCAGCTCCGAGCCGGCGATCTCGACCGGCAGCGACTCGGTGACCGGTCGACCCAGCCGACGCGAGCGCCACCACACGAACAGCACGAGCGCGCCCAGCAGCTGCGCCAGCGCCAGCTCGACCGGCAACGGCAGCAGATCGAGCGGGGATCGCTGACCGGTGGGTGTGGCACCCGGGCTGGGCACGGGGTCGAGGAAGGTGACGACGTCGAGGTCGCCGAGCAGCCGCATGGCCGTGGCGCCGTTCGCGAGCGGTTCCCCGCCTTCTTCCTTCTGGGGCTGCAGCCGCGCGTTCACCCACAGGAACGGGGCAGCCAGCGTGATGACCGCTCCGCTGCCGCGCGGCTCCCGGGTGAAGTAGGTCCCGTCGGGGTCGGCGTAGCAGCGCTGCTGGCCCTGCTCGACGGGCATGGCGAACGCGAACGCCGTGTCCAGCGGCCCCAGGTCGGTCAGCTCCTCGATGTCGCAGGGCTCGGGCTGCACCGGGAACGGCGGTGTGTCGACCAGGGCGCGGCCGGCGAGGAACTGGGCTTCCTCGACCGCGGACAGCTCCATCGAGTCGAACGCCGCGTCGCCCTCGTCCTGTTCGGGCAGCGGCTCGCCGAGCACCACGACCGCGCCACGATCGGCGAGCTCGAGCAGGGCGTCGATCTCGTCGGACGCGGCGACCGACGGCGCCATCATGACCACTCCGCGGGCCCCGCCCGAGCCGCCCGGCCCCTGGTCCGCATCGAGCAGCGAGGACGCCGACGACCGCTCGACCCGCACGCCCTCCTGCTCCAGCAGCAGGCGGACCGCACGCAACCCGTCGGGCTGCGACGAATCGATGTCGAACGGCGGCACCGGGTCGACCTGCGAGCGCAGCACGAGGCCGAGTCCGACGGCCGCGACGAGCACGACGACCAGCATGGTGACGCCGCGTCGGCCGCTCACGCCCGCACCTCGATGACCTCGCCGGCACCGTCGGGGCCGCCGCTCCCCTCACCCTCGGGTCCGACACCGCGGCGCTGCACCGGTGCGGCCAGCACCGCCTCGGATGCCGCACGCAGCGCCGCGGACTGCTCAGGTCCGGTCGGTCGATGGGCGTACCACGCGAGCTCGAACAGGTCGCAGGCGGCGTCGAAGGCGACGGCGGCCTCGGGGGTGGTGAGCGCCAGGTCGTCGCGGAGCTCGCCGGTGGTTCGCCCGGCGATGTCGGGCAGCTGGTGTCGGTCGACGAGGGTGCGCACCAGGTGGCGGTAGCGGGCGCGGACGGCGCCCTTGTGGTCGCCCTCCGCCTCGAGCCGCGCCGCGTCGTCGGCCCACTCCCGGGCGCTGCGTCGGTGCTCGATCTCGACCTGGGTGGACGGCGCGTCGTCGCGGGCGGGACGGCGAACCCGGTGGCGCACCACGTACACCACGACGGCGACCACCGCGGCGACCGCCGCCAGGATCAGCAACCACGCCATCAGCGACCCGATGCCGCCGCCGAAGGTGGCGCCGCCGGTCGAGGTGGCGACGTCGCCCCCGCCGAAGAGCCGCTCGAGCTGCTCGGAGATCCACTCCGAGAGCCGGTCGAACCAGGACTTCTCGTACTGGAACTCCGGACGCTCCATCACTCGGCGCACGTCGTCGGAGAGTCGTCCCGGGTCGTCGATCGGGTCCTGGAGGATCATCGCGGCGACCCGTCACGCTCGAGCAGCGATCGCTCGTGGCGCAGCTGGAGGTCCAGCCCCTCGCGACGGCACCGCAGGTCGAGGTACGCGCGAGCGGCGATGCACGCGCTCAGCGGCTGGGTCACCAGCAGCACTGCGGTGCTGAGCACCGCGAACGCCGTGACGAACACCGAGCCGGGCGCCAACGAGTCGATGAGCACCGTGGGGCCGTACGACAACGACAGCCGGATCAGCTGTGTGAGGCACAGCCCGCCGAAGCTGATCACGAGCGCCCGCCCGAACTGCGAGCTCGTCAGCCGCCAGCCGCGCCGGAACGCCGACCACGGTCCCAGCGCCTCGGCGCCCGCGACGACCGAGGACAGGAAGACCAACGCATCGGCGAAGAACCAACCGATCCCGCCCAGGCACAGCGCCGGGACCTTCACCAGCGAGTTGCACAGCACCAGCACCGCAGCGACCCACCAGCGCCGCAGCGCCAGCGCCCCGAGCTCGCGCAGCGTGGCGTCGCCGCCGCGGGCGAGCGCGATCGCCAGATGACCGACGCCAAGACCGAGCACGGACAGCGCCAACGCCTGGAGCACCAGGACGACCCAGGCCAGCGACGAGCTGGTCGCGCTGGACATGCCGGTGACGTCGAAGGCGGCACCGTCGCCCGACAACGACGGCGGCTCGGCGACGGCGAGCGCGAGGCTCAGGAGCCACACCGGCAGGTACAGGCAGCTGGTGAACGCCGCCAGACGCCCGAAGCGGTGCGCCAGCAGGTCGACCCCTCCGTCGAGCACGGCCGCAGCACTCACCGGGCGCAGCTCCGCGAGCGGATTCCGGGCGCGGTCGAGCGCGTCACGCACGTCGCGGCTCGCGCCGTCCGGCGCCACCGCGTCGCCGCGCACCGCCGCGATCCCGGCGCCCTCGTGTCCCACCCGGCGAATCTACCGTGCGGAGGTTGGCAGACTGGGCCCATGCAGGACCACGGCGACGGGGCCGACCAGGACGGCTTCGCGGCGGACACCTACGGGCGCGGGTTCGCCGACGTGTACGACCGCTGGTACCCCTCCGACCCCGCGACGTCGGCGGCCGTCGAGCGCATCTCGGCGCTCGCCGGGCCACGCACGGCGGTGCTCGAGCTGGGCGTGGGCACGGGGCGTCTGGCGGTGCCGCTGGCACGCTCGGGACACACGGTGGTGGGGTTGGACTCGTCCACCGAGATGCTCGAGCGGCTGGCCCGCAACGCCGAGGGCGTGCCCTTCGGCTCGGTGCAGGGGCAGCGCATCGACCTGGCCGGCGAGGACCCGTGGCCACCAGGCCCCTTCGCCGTCGTGGTCGCTGCGTTCAACCTGGTGTGCAACCTGGTCGACCCCTTCGCGCAGGCGCGGTTGTTCGAACGCGCCGCCGCCGTGCTCGACCCGGGTGGTCACCTGGTGGTCGAGACGTTCCTGGCCGCGCCCCTCGAACGACGACAGCGCCACCTGGAGGTCCGGGAGGTCCGCGCCGACGCCGTCGTGCTGATCGCGTCGGACACGGAGCCGGACAGCGGCATCGTGACCGGCTCGCACATCGAGCTGCGCGACGGCGAGCCGGTCCGGCTGCGACCGTGGCGGCTGCGCCTCACCGCTCCCGACGAGCTCGATGGCTGGGCGGCCGCCGCCGGATTGCACCGGGTGGCCCAGTGGCAGGACTGGGACGGCACGCCGCACGAGCAGGACGCGTCGGCGTCGACCCGCATCGGCGTCTACCGCTCGCTCGCTAGCCCAGCTTGAGCGTCTGGAGCTTGGCGGTCTGCGTGGCGATCGCCACGAGGTGCCGCTCCTGGTCGTACAGCTCCGCGGTGCCGGTCGCGTAGCCGTCGCCCGCGTGGTGCGCCCGGGTGTGCTGCAGGATCCAGTCGGTGCGCACGTCGCCGATGAACTGCAGCCCGATCTGCAGGCTGATGACCAGGAACTCCCCCGCAGCGCTCCCGGCTCCGGAGTGCACCGCAGGGCCGAGGATGTCGCCGGGCAGCGCCAGCGTCGCGGGCTCCCACCGACCGTCGGGCAGCCATGGCGCCTGGCGGAACCGGAACCACGACGACGACTGCGGAGCTCCGGGCGGGAACTCGCGGCCCCATCCGATGACTCGGTCGGTCGGGCGGAACTCCGTCTGGAAGTGGTACGGGATCCGGGCGAAGGGCGAGTCCTGCTCCAGCTCCGGCCGCGACGCGCAGTCGTGCGGATCCGCCACGTCGGGCGCCACCGCGCCGACGAAGCCGAACGGTCCTTCAGAGCGGTCCCCGAAGACCACGGTGACCACGAGGTCGTTGCCGACCGGTCCCGTGGGATCCGGATCGTGGGGGTCGAGCGCCCACAGGCGGACCAGTGCCTGGGCTGCGGAACGGCCGTCGCGCAGGACCTCGACCTGCGCGGCGACCGGACCGCACGGCACGGCCTGGCAGAACGTGGCGTCGGCCGAGATCAGGTGCAGGTCGTCGCGGTCGACGCCCGCCGCCGCAGCCCGCAGCGCCGTGGCCATCGTGGCGCCGCCGAACGCGTAGAAGATCCGCCACGCCTCGGGGATGAACGTCAGGTAGCGCCCGGGCACACCGTCCACGGCGCGCGGTCGCGTGTCTCGCAGGATGTCCCCCGGTTCGATGTCCATCGCCACACGGTGGCCGGTGCGCCCGCCGATCTCCACCCGGCGGACAGACGTCACAGCTGATCGAACGCCGCCCGCACCTGCGGCCGCAGCAGCTCGGCGACGGCCTCGTTGGCGTACGCAGCCCACGCAACCGGGGTCGAGGTGTCCAGCGGCGCCGACAGCGGACCGTGCGGCAACGCCTCCACGACGACGCCGGCGGCCTGCGCCACGGCGACGGCGGCCAGGTCGTAGGGGTGCGATGCGAAGCCGCCAGGGTGCAGCAGCGGCCGGGGATCGAGCACGGCGGCCGCGGAGCCGTCGGCGACCGCCATCAGCTGCCCGCCCGTGCACGGGTACAGGTCGTCGTAGACCTCCCAGCCGCGCAGCACCTGGTCCGCCCAGGCGCCGATCGTGCCGTGGCCGCCCGGCAGCAGGCGCACCACCGTGACGAAGCTGCGGTCCAGCTCCGCGTCCGCCCGTGGCTGCAGCGCCACGGGGATGGGCGCGTTCGGAGCGCGCAGGTCGTCGTCGACGGCGCGCACTCGACCGTGCTCGGCCACCGCCACCCGACCCCAGCCGGCTCGGGCGGTCGGGATCTCCACCGCGGCGCCGACCGACAGGTGCTCGATCCCGCTGGCGTCGCGCCCTGCACCGAGCAGCACCCACGCGCTGCGAAGTCCGTGCAGCAGCCCCCGGGTCCCGTCGACGGGGTCCGCCAGGTACCGCCAGTCACCGCCGTCCCCGATGCTCACCGGCTCGTCGTAGCCCTCGAGCACGAGCGAACCCGGCCAGCGCCGCGCGCAACGTCGACGCAGCTCCTCGACAAGCACCCGGTCCGCCCGGTCGTCCACCCCGTACACGTCGTCGCCGCCCTCGGTGCGCACCACCTCGGCATCGGATGACCGTCGACCGCTGCGCACGGCGTCACGCACCGCCCGGCCCACCTGGGCCAGCGCGTCGCTCAGCGTCTCGTCACCGTCGAAGGGGTCGTGGGAGTCGTCGCCGAGCGCCGCGTGCATGGTCGGACGCTAGGGCTCCTCGGTACCTTGGGCACATGCCACGTCTGGAGGTCGCGACCACCCTCGATGCCCCACCCGAGCAGGTCTGGGGTGACATCGAGGACATCGCCTCGCACGTCGAGTGGATGGAGGACGCCGTCGCGATCAGCTTCACCTCGGGACGCGAGTCCGGCGTGGGCACGACGTTCGACTGCGACACCAAGGTGGGTCCGTTCCGACTGACGGACCACATGGAGATCACATCGTGGGTCCCGGGACAGGAGATGGGCGTGCGCCACGTCGGCATGGTCACCGGCAGCGGGGTGTTCACGCTCACCCCGGTGCAGGACGCGACCGCCGGACGCGAACGCACCCGGTTCGTGTGGACCGAGCAGCTCCGCTTCCCCTGGTACTTCGGCGGCCCGATCGGCGCGTTCGCCGCCCGGCCGGTCCTGGGCGCGATCTGGCGCAGGAACCTGCGCAACCTCGAACAGCGCTTCTCGGGCTGAGCCCCGCCGGGCTCAGCCCAGCTCGGCCTCGAGCTCGGCCAGCTCCTCGAGCAGCTCGACCTCGTCGCCCCACTGCTCGAGCAGCGTGAGCAGCGTCCGCACGCCGAAGCCGGTCGCGCCCTTGGGGTTCCCGGGATCCGGCTCGGACATGAAGGCCGGACCCGCGATGTCCAGGTGCACCCACGGGGTGTCGTCGTCGACGAAGTCCTTGAGGAAGAGCCCCGCTGTCAGCGCACCGCCGTAACGGCCGCCGCCGATGTTCTTGATGTCCGCGATGGGTGAATCGAGCGCCTTGCGGTAGTCGGCCGGTAGCGGCAGCTGCCACACGCGCTCCCCCGCGATCGCCGCCGCCTCCTCGACGATGCCGTTGAAGACCTCGTCGTTGCCCATCAGCCCGGCGATCTTCTGGCCCAGGGCCACCATGCAGGCGCCGGTCAGCGTCGCCAGGTCGATGATGGCGTCCGGCTCCTCGTCGGCGGCCAGGCTGAGCGCGTCGGCCAGCACCAGACGGCCTTCGGCGTCGGTGTTGAGCACCTCGACGGTCGTGCCGTTGCGCGCCGTGTAGATGTCGCCGGGGCGCTGGGCGGCGCCGCCGGTCATGTTGTCGGTCATCGGGGTGAAGGCGACGACCTTCACCGCGACGTCGAGCGCGGGCAGGGCGCACATCGTGGCGACCACCGCGGCGGCGCCGGCCATGTCGCACTTCATCTCCATCATCGACTCGGCCGGCTTGAGCGAGAGGCCGCCGGAGTCGAACGTGATGCCCTTGCCGACCAGCGCGACGGTGTCCACCGCGTCGGGCTCGGGCAGGTCGCCCTCGACGACGTCGTCGACACCCACCGAGTTGGGCTCGTAGGTCAGCTTGAGCAGGCGCGGCGCTTCGGCGGAGCCCTGGTTCACGGCCAGCACACCACCAAGTCCTGCGGCGACGATCGCGTCGTGATCCATGATCTCGGCGGTCAGCCCGGCCGCCTCGGCCCGCGCTGCGGCACGCTCGGCGAACACCGCCGGGGTGAGCGAGCCCCCGGGCTCGTTGACCAGGTCGCGGGCGAAGCACACGGCCTCGGCGGTGGCCCTCCCCCTGGCGGCACCGGCCTGCACCGCTCGGACCTGGTCGCCCACCGCCACGGTGGCCGACGACAGCCCCGGCGTGGTCGACGACTTGTAGGTGTCGAAGCGGTAGGCGCCCAGGATCAGGCCCTCGGTGATCGCCCGCACCCCCTCCGACGGATCGAGGTCGAGGCCCTCGGGGTAGTCGATCGCCACGCGGCGGTGCCGTGCGACGGCACGGGCGAACACCGCCGACGCAGTGCGCAGCTCGACGGTGCCGACTCGGGCGACGGGACCGAGTCCGACCAGCACCCGTGCCCGCTCGCCGTCGTCGAGCACGAGCGACTCACCCACCGCGCCGCCGAAGCCGGCCCGGTCGAGCGCAGCCTTGCGCACGCCGTCGACCTTGCTCAGCCGGTCGGAGAACACAGGCACGGCGACCGCGGTGGCGCCGGCGGGCGCTGCCTTGGCGATCTTGACGGACAACAGCTCGCTCATCGGGTCTCCTGCAAGGGTCGGTTCGATCGGTGGGTGGTGGGTGCCGAGGTCAGTCGGCGCGGGCGGTGAGCGCGGTGCCCTCGGCGAAGCGCGCCAGGGTCCACACGAGGTCGGAGAGCCGATTGAGGTACGCCACCACCAGCGAGCCCTCGCTCGCCGCGGCGAGCGACGACCGCTCGGCACGGCGCACCACCGTGCGAGCCAGATCGAGGAAGGCCGACACCGGCTCCTGGCCCGGCACGACGAACTCGGCGGGCAGCTCGGTGCGCGCCGAGTAGTCGTCGATCGTCGACTCGAGTCGGTCGACCATCGGCTGGGTCACCAGCGACACCTCGGGGGTGAGCTTGTCCCGGTTGGCCGCGTCGGTGGCCAGATCGGCCATCAGCACCCACAGGTCGCGCTCGATCGACACGAGCAGCTCGTCGAGCTCTCCACCACGCTCGACGTGCGCCCGGGCGACGCCGAGCGCGGCCTGTGCCTCGTCCACGTCGCCGTACGCCGCGGGTGCCGGATCGTCCTTTCGGACCCGTCCCCCGTAGAGGAGCCCGGTGGTGCCGTCGTCGCCCTTGCGCGTGTAGATCTTCATCCGGGTGGGGAGTGTACGGCGACGAGAGAACCGGGTGGGGCCGGCGCACGGGTCCACCGGTAACCTCGGGCGCACCATGGCCAGCTCTCCCTACCTCGACGCCGTGCGCGACCGGGTCGTCATCTTCGACGGCGCGGCCGGCACCTGGCTCCAGCAGCAGGACCTCACCATCGAGGACTACGGCACCCCCGAGCTCGAGGGCTGCCCCGAGATCCTCAACGACACCCGACCGGAGCTGATCGCCCGGATGCACCGCGAGTACCTCGACGCCGGGGCCGACGTGGTGGAGACCAACAGCTTCGGCGGCATGCGCGCCACGCTCGGCGAGTACGGGCTGGGCGACCGCACCGAGGAGCTCAACGAGAAGGCCGCTCGCATCGCCCGGGAGGTGGCCGACGAGTTCTCCACCCCGGAGCGCCCGCGCTTCGTCGCCGGGTCGATCGGACCCGGCACGCGCTTCGCGTCGCTGGGTCACGTGCGCTACGAGGAGCTGCGCGAGCAGGTCCGTGAGCAGGCACGGGGGCTGCTGCGCGGCGGCGTCGACCTGTTGCTGCTCGAGACCCAGTTCGACCTGCTCGGCATCAAGGCCGGCATGGGCGGCTGCCGCGACGCCATGGCCGACGTCGGCCGCGAGGTGCCCATCCAGACCCAGGTGACGATCGAGCTCACCGGCCGCATGCTGCCGGGCACCGAGATCGGCGCCGCACTCGTGGCGCTCGACGCGATGCGTCCCGACGTCATCGGCATCAACTGCGCGACGGGCCCCGAGGAGATGAGCGAGCACGTCCGGCACCTGTCGGCGCACTCGCGGATCCCCATCTCGGTGCTGCCGAACGCCGGCCTGCCCTCGGTGGTCGACGGCCACATGCACTACGACCTCTCCGCCGAGCAGTTCGTCGAGTTCCACAAGCGCTTCATCACCGAGTACGGCGTCAACGTGGTCGGTGGCTGCTGCGGCACCACCCCCGAGTACATCCGCCAGCTCGCGGAAGCGGTCGCCGAGGTCGAGCCGCAGCACCGCCAGCCGCACTTCGAGCACGGCGTGTCGTCGATCTACTCCCCGGTGCTGCTCGAGGACGACGACGACGGCGGTGCTTCGTCCAACCTGATCATGATCGGCGAGCGCACCAACGCGAACGGCTCGAAGAAGTTCCGCGAGGCGATGCTCGAGGCGGACTGGGACACCTGCGTCGCCATGGCCAAGGAGCAGGTCAAGGAGGGCAGCCACATCATCGACGTCTGCGTCGACTACGTGGGCCGCGACGGTGCCGCCGACATGGACGAGATCGCGCAGCGATTCGCCACCCAGTCCTCGGTGCCGCTGGTGCTGGACTCCACCGAGCCCGAGGTGCTCGAGGCCGGTCTGCGCTGGCTGGGTGGTCGGGCGATCCTCAACTCGGCGAACCTCGAGGACGGCGACGCCGAGGGCTCGCGGGCCGACCGGGTGTTCCGCCTGGCCAAGGAGTACGGCGCCGCGGTCATCGTGCTGCTGATCGACGAGGAGGGCCAGGCCCGCGACGTCGAGTGGAAGATGCGCGTCGCGCACCGGATCCACGACCTGGCGATCGAGCGCTACGGGCTCGAGCCCGAGGACCTGATCTTCGACGCGCTCACCTTCCCGCTGTCCACCGGCGACGACGACCTTCGTCGCGATGGCATCGCGACCATCGAGGCGATCCGCCGCATCAAGGCCGAGCTGCCGGGTGTCAGCACCACGCTGGGCCTGTCCAACGTGAGCTTCGGGCTGAAGCCGGCCGCCCGCCACGTGCTCAACAGCGTGTTCCTGGCCGAGTGCGTCAAGGCCGGTCTGAACTCCGCGATCGTGCACGCGGCCAAGATCCTGCCGCTCAACCGCATCCCCGACGAGCAGCGCGATGTGTGCCTGGACCTCATCTGGGACCGCCGCGGCGCCGAGGGTGCGCTCTCGGACGGCGACGCCGACTACGACCCGCTCCACAAGCTGCTGGAGATCTTCGAGGACGTGCAGGCCGCCGACGTGGTGGTCGAGGACCGCAGCGACTGGCCGCTCGAGCAGCGCCTCAGCCAGCGCATCATCGACGGCGACCGCGACGGGCTGATCCCCGACCTGGAGGAGGCCCTCGCCGCGGGCCACACGCCGCTCGCCATCATCAACGACATCCTCCTGGCCGGCATGAAGGTCGTGGGCGAGCTGTTCGCGACCGGCGAGATGCAGCTGCCGTTCGTGCTGCAGTCCGCCGAGACGATGAAGACCGCCGTGGCCTTCCTCGAGCCGATGATGGATCGGGTCGAGGGCGAGACCGGCAAGGGCCGCATCGTGCTGGCCACCGTCAAGGGCGACGTGCACGACATCGGCAAGAACCTCGTCGACATCATCCTCACCAACAACGGCTACGAGGTGCACAACCTCGGCATCAAGATCTCGATCAACGAGATGATCGACAAGGCCGTCGAGGTCGATGCCGACGCGATCGGCATGTCCGGGCTGCTCGTGAAGTCGACGCTGATCATGCGCGACAACCTCGAGGAGCTGAACCAGCGCGGGCTGTCGAAGATCCCCGTCCTGCTGGGCGGCGCCGCGCTCACCCGCACCTACGTCGAGCGCGACCTCCGCGAGGTCTACGAGGGACGCCTCTTCTACGGCAAGGACGCCTTCGAGGGACTGCGAGTCATGGACCGCCTGGGCGAGATCCGCCTGGGCAAGCTCGACGTCGACGACGGCATGGTGCCCTCGGAGCGCGAGCTGCACCGCCACCGCAGCGGCGACGACGACACCCCGGCGGTCGAGGTCCCGGCGCGCTCACCCGAGGTCGCGACCGACAACCCCGTCTTCGTGCCGCCGTTCCTCGGCTCGAAGGTCGTCAAGGGCATCTCGATCGACGAGATCGCCGGGTTCGTCAACGAGACCGCACTGTTCCGCAACCAGTGGCAGTTCCGCCCGGAGGTCCTCGCCGACGGCGCCAAGGAGGACGACGAGCAGTTCAAGGACCGGATCCGACCGATCCTGCGTGAGCAGCTCGCGGCGGCCAAGGCCGAGGGACTGCTGGTGCCCCAGGTCGTCTACGGCTACTTCGCGGCGAACGGCGACGGCGACGACCTGGTGCTGTGGACCGACGAGACCCGCACCAGCGAGCTGGCCCGCTTCTCGTTCCCCCGCCAGCAGGCCGAGCCGTTCCTGTGCATCGCCGACTTCTTCCGGCCCGCTGACTCCGGCGAGGTGGACTACGCCGCGTTCCACATCGTGTCGATGGGCAGCGAGATCTCCGAGCGCACCGCCGAGCTGTTCGCCGCCGACAAGTACCAGGACTACCTGCTCCTGCACGGCTTGGGCGTCGAGATGGCCGAGGCGCTGGCGGAGTACTGGCACCACCGGATCCGCTCCGAGTGGGGCTTCGTCGAGGAGGACCCCGAGCCGATCGCCGGCACGCCGACCAAGGCCGCGCTGACGGGACTGTTCCGCCAGAAGTACCGCGGCGGTCGCTACTCGTGGGGCTACCCGGCGTGTCCCGACCTGGAGGACAACGCGCAGGTCGCCGTGCTGCTGGACGCCGCACGCATCGGTGTCGAGTGCGACGAGGACACCGGCTTCCAGTACCAGCCGGAGCAGACCACCTCGGCGCTGATCTGCCACCACCCGCGCGCGAAGTACTTCGTCGCCCGATAGACAGGACGCCGTGCACGTCCTGGTCACCGGCTCTGCCGGCTTCATCGGCAGCCACACGGTCGAGCGGCTCCTTGCCGACGGCCACCGCGTGCGCGGCGTCGACTGCTTCACCGACAACTACGACCCCCGGCTCAAGCGCGCCAACGTCGAGGTGGTGGCGGAGCACCCGGACCACGAGCTGATCGAGGCGGACCTGGTGACCGCGGATCCCGACGAGCTGCTCGACGGCATCGACGCGGTGCTGCACCTGGCGGGACAGCCGGGTGTGCGCGACTCGTGGGCGGACGGCTTCACCACCTACGTCGAACGCAACATCGTGGCCACGCAACGGCTGCTCGAGGCGGCCAAGGGCCGGAACCTGTCCCGCTTCGCGGCGGCCTCGAGCTCGTCGGTCTACGGCGACGCCGAGACCTACCCCACCACCGAGGCGATGCTGCCCCGGCCGGTCAGCCCCTACGGCGTGACCAAGCTCGCCGCCGAGCACCTGTGCACGCTCTACGCCACCAACTTCGGTGTGCCGACCGTGTCGCTGCGCTACTTCACCGTCTACGGCCCCCGTCAACGCACCGACATGGCGCTGCGGCGCATGATCGACCTGACCCTGGCCGGTGAGGCGTTCCCCCTCTACGGCGACGGCTCGGTGAGCCGCAGCTTCACCTACGTCGCCGACGTGGTCGAGGCGAACCTGGCCGCACTGTTCCACCCCGCGCCACCCGGCACCGCGGTGAACATCGCGAACGAGTCGACCGCCTCCATGCGCGAGCTGCTCGACCTGGTCGGCGACGCCGTCGGCACCCCGGTCGAGGTCGAACGCCACGAGCCCGCACCCGGCGACGCGCAGCGCACCGGCGGCTCCTCGGGTCTGGCGACCGAGGTGCTCGGCTGGGCGCCGAGCACGCCGCTCGCGGTCGGGATCGCCGAGATGGTCGAGTGGTGCAGGGCGACGTCGCGTCCCTGAGGGCCACCGCCCTCGGGTCGGCTCAGCCCAGCTCGGATCAGCGGGCCGCCGAGCTCACTTGACGATCTCGCGGCGCATCAGGCCGAGCGGCCCGTACAGCGCGGCGGGGGTGCTGGCGTCGTCGTAGATGCTGCCGCCGATCGAGTTGGTGTCGACCATGGCGGCGTTCATCCAGAAGATGTCCTCGCCGGTCAGGTTGGCCGCCTCGCCACCGATGGGGTGCACCGGCAGGTCCGGACGGCCGGTGAGCCGGCGAAGGCGCACGACCGTCTCGTAGGTGTAGCGGTACGGGTCCTTCCAGCCGCTCTGCGGGGTGCGGTAGGACCAGTAGGCCATGGGCGCCCACGCGTCGTAGAAGGGCACCAGTTGGCGGTACGGGAACCCGGGCCACCACGACCGGTTGAGCTCCTCCCAGATCACCGGCGTCACCGGGATCGCGATGAGCGTCAGGTTGGCGAACGCTCCACGCAGGAACTGCGACTCGGTGATGAGCTTGCGGGTGCGGTCGGCCACGTCGGGGTTCGCCGTGGACTCGATGTCGACCCCGAGGCCGTCGAAGCCGAACTGTCCGATCGCGACCAGCCGGTCCAGGTCGAACTTCAGGTCGATGAACTCCGGGAGGTACCACCCCACGACACGCATGCCCCGTGCGTGCGAGCGGTCCAGGATCGCGCGCAGCAGCGCGGGGTCGAGCAGCACGTCGGGGTGACGGAACGTCGCGGTCTGGATGTAGAGCGTCTGCACCCCCGCGTCCGCGAGTCGATCGACGTCGGCGAGACCCAGCGGCGGGTTGGCGGCGGGGTTCCGGGAGCGCACGAAGGTCGGCGACCAGTCCCAGACGTCCCACCAGGCACCGAGGCCGGCGGCGACCTGCGCACGCACCGGATCGGGGCTGGGCGGGGGCGGAGGGGGCGGGGGCTGGCAACCCAGCAGGACCAGCGCTGCCGCCATGCCCAGGATCACCGCGACGCGACGACGAGTTCTCACGCGATGCAGCCTACCAGCCACGCGCGGTGGCCTCCTCGGGACGTCGATCCCCTCCCGTGGTGACTAGCGTGCGCCGGGCACGCTGACGAGAGGCCCCGCCATGACCGACCCCACCGCTGCCGACCCGACTCCCTCGCCCCGCCGGACCCGCGGGCTCGAGCGCATGGGCGAGGTCTACGACTTCGAGGTGTCCGACGGTCCCGGCGACTTCTTCGGCTACACCGTCGAGCACCTCTTCGGCGACATCTGGGAGCGAGAGGGCCTCTCGCTGCGCGACCGGCGCCTGCTGCTGATCGGCCTGATGGTCGCCGAGGGCCTGGACGGCACGCTGGGCATCCAGCTCGACTCGTCGCTGGCCAAGGGCGACCTGTCCGCTGACGACCTGCGTGAGATCGTGATCTTCCTCACCCACTACGCCGGCTGGCCCAAGGGCGCCGGGCTCAACTCGATGGTCGAGGGCGCGATCGCCCGCCACGAGAAGAAGTCCCGCGGCTGACCCAGCCGAGCCCTCCAGGGCGCTCCCTCGCCGCGCGTGATTCCGCGGAATCACGCGCGGCCCGCGAGCTGGTCGATCCCAGCGCCCACTTGGAGGATCGTGGCGGCATGTTCGCCAGAATCCTCCCAGTCGGCGCTTCCGCTCGCGTCCCCGATCACCAGGACCGCGGGTCAGTCAGTCGGCGCAGACGTCCTCGATCAGGATGCGAGTGGGTTCGTCGTCGCGGCCGACGACCATCGTCGCTCCGGCCTGTGAGGTCTCGCCGGCCCCACCCATCATGCGGACCCTGCGGCCGAACAGGGCGGGGCGCGGGACCTCTTCGTCAGGCTCGCCATAGGGACCGACGCGCGACGTCAACTGGTCGACGTACGCATCGAACACGTCGTCGGGATCACCATCGACGTGCACGATCGCCGTCATGCCGCCGGCACAGCTGCTGCCCGCCTCCGCTGCCACCAGCCGCGAGCCCTCGACCAACGTCGTGCGGTGCCATCCGGCGTCCACGAGTCGATCGCCGACGCCGATGTCGGCCGGGACCAGATCCACGTCAGGGGCATCCGCATCGCCGGTCTCTGGCTCGAAGCGGCGCAGCTGCCAAGGACCGTCACCGAACTCGACCACCCGTTCGGTGGCGATCGTCCCGACGCCGACCATCGCGATCGGGAGGACGTCATCGCCCACCGACACCGACAGGCTGACCCGCTCCGAGCGGCTGCCCTCGCCGAGCCGGTAGCCGTCGGTGTGGCAACTGGCCCACGGATTCGGCGGTACGCGGTCGAGGATCCGACAGTTGCCGAGATCCTGCTGGACGACCTCGAACCCCAGCGCGGCCGCCTGGGCCGCCAGGTCGTTGAACAGCTCGACCGGGTCACCCGTGACCACCATCGCGGCCCTCCAGACCGGCTCGACATCGGAGGAGAACCCGTCGCGCGTCGGCCAGGTCAGCAACTCAGCACCTTCCGGCACCACGAAGCCGTCGCCCAACTCGGTACCGGCGCCGAGCAGCGGCACCTCCCCGAGGGGCGCCAGGTCACCTGCACCCGACTGACTCGACGAGCAACTGGCCATCAGGCATGCCGCCACCGCCGACGCCCACCAACGGACCCTCACTCACGCTCCCTCCATGACGGCCAAGCGACGCAGCCGCCCGAGCGGTACCAGTGTGGCCCGTCCACTCGCGCTGCACTCGCCACCGCACAGCGTCGGCGGAGCGGAACGGACAGTTCCGGCTGGCATCCTTGGACCGTGGGGAGCAGGAACAGACCTTCGAGCGCACAGCGGATCCGGGGTTCGCTGCTCGTAGCGCCGGCGAGGTTCGGGCTGTTGGTCGAGCCCTACGTCGGCGCGGCGACCGACGAGGACGCGTTCTCCGGCGGTGAGGGCGGCCGGTGGGTGTGGTACCCGTTGGCCGGTTCGCTCCAGCCGCGCCCACAGCACCGACTCAGCGGCCTGACCGGATGGCTGCTCGCACCACCGAGGCTGCGGCCTCGGCCGGCACGAGGCCTCGGAGGTCGACGCTTCGGCCATCTGCCGTGCTCACTCGCAGCGATGCCTCGTTCGATCCTGCGCGACGATGTGCCGGGCAGGGAGGGACCACGGACCCAGCAGAATCTTCGCTCGAGCCGCGGTTCGATGTTCCGGGGCGAGCACAGCGAGGCGGGTGTCGGTGACGACGACGACCGTGATCTTCGGGAGGTGCCGGAGCCGGGGTTCTTGCGTCGTGACGGCTCGGAGCCATCGTTGGATCTCGACAGGCCAGAGCTGCGCCCGCTGCACGCGGAGGTTCATCGGTCGGAAGTAGCCAGCGGCGAGCACGGGTTCGCCGAGCAGCGCTTCAGCCGCTTCCGCCAAGCGTTCCAGTTCGGAGCTGGCCATGTCGCCGTTCACCATGCGAGTGTCGCACTGCTCGACCGATCGTTCGGCTGGTTCGGGTCGCGCTCACGACGAGTCTCGTCCGGCGGAGTCCGGGCTCGACCGATGCTGAGACCTCCGCGCTCGAGCGAGTCCGACCAGCTGCAGGGTGCAGACCGCAGCGACCGTGAGCAGCACGACGCAGGCAGCCCCGGCGACGACACGCGCAACACCGCCGCCATCCAGCACCTCCGCAGCGCGACCGCCGGCGAGCCACAACGACGCGATGGCTCCGACCAACCAGAGCGGCCACGGCAGCGCCGATGCCAGATGCGCATCGGACGGTGGTGGCGGCACCGCAGCATCGCTGCGGTGGTCGAGCCCGAGCGTGGAGCGCAGTGCATCGCACACCTGGCGTTGGCGGTTGACCACGAAGTACTCCGACTCGCCGCCTCGTCGGGTCACGCGCAACCGGGAGCGCATCGAGCCGTTGAACGTCATGGTCGAGCCCGGCGGCTCGACCCCCACGTCAGCGATGTCGTCGAGTGGGATGTCCACGTCGGGGGAACGTCGCACCGCGTGGTCGAGGCGATGCGCGACGAAGCACACACGCTCGGACGTGACGAACAGCTTGCCGCCGGCCGCACCACGGCCCTGTGTCCGGTTCGCCAGCACCGACCACAGCACCATCTCCCCCGCGCGGAGCTGCGGCGCTCTGAGCAGTACCCCCACACCCTCTCCTCTCGGTGTCCCGGGCCGTCCTAGTCGTTGGCGTTGCCGCTCGTCAGATCGAGAGCGCCCCTCAGGGGGCCCGCACGGGAAGTCGGTACCTGCCGAGTCGTCGTAGGTCCATGACCCCCGACCATGCGCCGCATCGCCGTCGTGCCAGTGCCACCCGACTGCTTCTCTCGCACGTTCTGGTCGCTGTCCGACCGAAACGCACGCCGGAACGAGTCCGAGCGACCGTCCGCGGGCTCAGCCCAGGCTGAGGATGGCGCGGGCGACGAGATCGGTGCCGAACGCCGTCAGGATCGCCAGGTACAGCAGGCCGGTCGCGGCCATGACCGCCGAGTAGTACTTCTCCCTCAACGCGAGACGGGTCACGACGACCAGCCCGATGGTCGTGATGGCGCACGCCACCCAGAACCAGCCGAGCATGCCGTTGTAGCCGTCGTCGATGGTCCCGTTCAGCGCCGAGATCATGCCCGGGGGCACCAGCAGCAGCGCCACCTCGAACGGCCAGATCCAGCCGAGGTACGTGACCTGCTCCTCGAGCGGCGCCCGCGGCAGGCCGGGTTGGGTCAGGTACCAGTGGCCCAGCAGCATGGCGTCGGACACGCAGCCGAGGAACGCTGCGCCCACCACCGCACGTGCGATGCCCAGCCAGACCGGCCCGCCCGACACGGCGCCGCCAGCGATCACGCCGACGAGGCCGATGGCCGGTGCGATCAGGTCCAGCCGTGGCGGGAACTCCGGCACCGACTCGTCGAAGGTCAGCTCGGCGCGGTCGATGCCGGTCATCTGGGTGACGCGGGCCGATCGGCGCTGCACCCGCTCGCGCTGATGCAGCACACCGGCGGCGCGGCGCTGCCAGCTGACCCAGCCGACCGCGGCGCACGCGAGCACGACGCCGGCGGCCGACACCTCGCGCACCGGCTGCGAGCCGTAACGCAGCCCCACCACCAGCGCGAGCGCGGCGATCGCCCCGTAGGTGCCGCGCAGCAGCCAGCCGTAGCCGATCGAGACCTCTCGACGGCGAGTGGTGACCCAGAGGAAGAACAACCCGCCGGTCGCCCACTGCAGCAGGAACGTCGAGATGTCGAGGGAGATCTCGGTGGTGCTCGTGCTCACTCGTCGTCCAGGCCCCGGTAGATCGCGTCGACCAGGTGGACCCGACGGAACGACAGCGCCGTGTCGGCGTCGAGCCCTGCGTTGAAGAGCACGGCGGCGACCAGGTCCCGTTCGGGGTCGGCCATCGCGAAGCTCGTCCCGCCCTGTCCGGCGTGGCCGAAGGCGCGCTCGCTGGGCCCGTCGCCGAAGAGGTGCGACGACAACGGGGTCATGAAGCCCAGCCCGAACCCGGCTGGGCGCCCGAGGGTGACGTCCTCGACGATCGGGCCGCGGGTGGTGATGGCCTCGGCGAGCAGCTCCGCCGGCAGCACCACGTCCGCGCCGGAGAGGTCGGCGAGCAGCCCCTCGTAGAAGGTGGCCATGGCGCCCATGGTGCCGTAGGCGCCGAACGACGGGTTCCACTCGGCGGCGGTCTCGGGGCCGACCTCGGCCAGCAGCGGCACCGGCTGGTCCATCGTCAGATCCAGCGTGGCGGAGATGCGCGGCGCCAGACGAGCGTGTTCGTCGCCCTCGATGCGCAGCACCAGGTCGTCGACCCCGACGCCGTAGGGGTCGAGCACGGCGTCGCGCACGTAGCGGTCGAAGGGCTGCTCGGTCAGGGCCTCGATGACCCGGCCGAGCATGAACCAGCCGCCGAACTCCGAGTACGCCCGGTCGGTGCCGAAGCGCCAGCCGTCGGGCGGCGGCGACGCGTCGACCCAGCCCTGGCGGCTGCGCGGGGGCAGGATGCGCGCCAGGATCGTGTTGACGACGTGCAGTCCGGCGGTGTGGCCCAGCACCTGCTCGATCGTGCGATCCGCGATCCAGCTGGCCGGCAGGTCGTCGACGACGTCGCCGAGGCGGTCGTCCAGGCTCAGCTCGTCCGCGGCGATCAGGCGCAGCACGGCGACGGCCACCACCGGCTTGGCGGTGCAGTACAGCGCCGAGAGGGTGTGGTCGGTGAACGGCTCGTGCAGGTGGGTGCGCCCGACCGAGGCGTCGAGCAGCGTCTCGCCACCCCGGCGCACGACCACCTGCGCGGCGGTGTGGAAGAAGCCCTCCTCGGCCTCGCCCTCGAGCCGCTCGACGAGCGCTGCGTACGGGTCGGTGACGATCACAGCGGCGACCGTACCAAACGGGCGCGCGGCGCCCGCCACGGCGCCGGATCAGCCCCGATCCAGGATCAGCTTGAACTCGACCAGACCGGTGTCGCGGGCGGTCAGCACGTTGGGGATGCTCGGAGGCTCGATGCCGAAGTCGGCGAGCTGCACCTCGATGGTGCCGACGATCGTGATGGTGCCGTCCGTCTCGATCCCCTCGATCGACGCGGTGACCGGCTGCTCCACGCCCTTGAGCAGGAGCGTGCCCGGCACGTCGACGGCGAGCGTGGCCCCGGCCTCGGGGAGCTCCAGCTCCACGGGCTCGTCCTGGACGAACTCGGCGCTGGGATGCTGCGCGGTGTCCAGGAGCGTCTCGCGGAACGCCGTGTCGCGCAACGGCTCGTCCGAGCTGACCGACGCCATGTCGACGGTGATCTCGGTGGACTCGAGCGAGCTCGCCGACAGCACGACGGTCCCGGTCACCGACGTCGTGCGACCGGTCACCACCTTCTCGCCCAGAACGCCGTCCTCGACGATCCGGTAGCCCGCCTCGGACGGCGCGACCGCCTGCCAGGTGCCCGACAGGTCCGTGCCCTCACGGTCGGCGCCGGCACCAGCACCGGGGCCGGGTGCCGCCTCGTCCTCGAGGGTGAACTCGTCGGCCGCGTCGCTCGCGAACACGTTGTCGTACACGAGCCAACCCCCGACCGCCACCACGACGAGCGCGACCAGACCCAGGACCAGCTTCTTCATCGGGCGGACCCTAGCGACGCGGCGCGACCTGTGAGTTTCGTGCGCGTGAACCGACCGTCGGACGTCGTCGGACATCGTCGGACGTCGACGGCCGCTGGCGCCGACCGGCTCAGGCGTCGGCCAGCAGCGAACGGGCGACCGCGGAGATCTGGATCTCGTCGGTGCCGGCGTAGATCTGCAGCACCTTCGCGTCGCGGGCGAGCTGCTCGACCTCGTACTCGGCCATGTAGCCGTTGCCGCCGAAGAGCTGCACCGCCTCGAGGGCCACCTCGGTCGCTGCCTGTGCGGCGTAGAGCTTGGCGGCCGAGGCCTCGGCGAAGCTCATGCCCACGCCGGCGGCGGACAGCTCGATGTGGCGGAAGACCAGGTTCTGCAGGTTCATGCGCGCCACCTCCATCTTGGCCAGCTTCAGCTGGATGAGCTGGAAGTTGCCGATGGGCTGGCCGAACTGCTCGCGCTCCTTGGCGTAGGCGACCGACAGCTCCATGCAGCGATCGACGATGCCCAGCGCCATGGCGGCCACACCGGCGCGCTCCATGGAGAACGTCGCCTTGGAGGCGTCACGGCCGCCCTTGCCGCCGTAGGCGTCGAGCGACTCGCCGAGCAGTCGGTCGTAGCCGACGCGGACGTCGTCGAGGAACAGCTGGCCAGTGGGGCTGGAGTGGATGCCCATCTTGCGCAGCGGCTTGGACTGCTCCAGGCCCTCCATGCCGGAGTCGAGCACGAACTGCACGATGCGGCGCTCGGCGGGCGGGTTGCCCTCGTCGAGCTTGCAGATGAACACGATCGTGTCGGCGTGCGGGCCGTTGGTGATGAACGTCTTGGAGCCGTTGAGCACGAACTCGTCGCCGTCGAGGCGTGCGGTCGACATCATCGAGCCGAACGCGTCGGAGCCGGAGTTGGGCTCGGTGATCGCCCACGCGCCGACCTTCTCCAGGGTCAGCAGATCGAGCGCCCAGCGCTCCTTCTGGGCGATGGTGCCCTTGCCCATGATCGCGGCGCCGGTGAGGCCCATCGACACGCCCATCGCGGTCACCATGCCGGGGCACACCCGGCACATCTCGATGATCGGGATCATCGTGAAGGCGATGCTGTTGGCGTCGCGCGGGCCGTCGGCCTTCTCCGCGACCGCCTCGCCGGCGGCGATGGCCTTCTCGCGCTCGATGCGCTTCTTGAAGCTCTCGCGCTGCATGGCGTCCATGCCGAAGGTGGCGAACAGCTTGCGCAGCAGGTCGTAGGGCGGCAGGTCGCCGAACTCGAGCTCCTCGCGGTGCGGACGGATCTCACGGTCGACGAAGTCACGCACCGCCTGGCGGACCATCTCCTGCTCTTCGGACCATTCGTACACGGCGCACTCCCTGCTCGTCGGTGATCGACGGCCGAACCAAACTTGACCGTCCGGTCAAGTTTAGGGGATGTCGCTCGCCCGGATCGAACCGCACTCTGCGACTCGCTCGCCGAGCCACGTCGATGGTGAACTGGGACGCGGGATGGTGGACAGGGCGATGTCTGGCGGCTTGGACGGGCGAGAGCCCGTCGTGACCGCGCGCGACCTCCAGCAGGAGGATCGGTGAGCCGCCGGATCGGTCGGGTGGAGGAGCAGCCCCTGCTCACGCCTCGGGCGTTCCAGGTGATCCTCGCTCAAGCCCTGCTGTGGCTCCTTGTCCCGTTCGCACCGCTCGTGCTCGCGGATGTCACCGGCCTCTCGTCGGAGACGTCACCGATGGTGTGGCTCGGCCTTGGCGTCGGTGCACTTGCGACGATGGCGTGGCGGCTGCGACGCGTCGGCATCTACCTCGACGACGAGTCGGTCGTGGTGCGCAACGTGCTGTGGACACACCGGCTCGCGCCACCGGTCCGCAGAGAGCGAATGAGGTCGAGTTGGTGGTCGGTCCGGCCGATGCCGGTCGCAGTGCTCAGATCCGACACGTCAGGGCGACGCTGCAAGGCAATGGCGTGCAGCGACGACAACTGGTTCGAGCTGCGAGACTCGCTCGCTGCCAGAGGGATGGCGCCGCCCTGTCGACGCTCCAAGAGGCGGAAGCGACGCGACTGACGACCGAATCGTTCGAGTTCCGGCCGACCTGAGCGACCGAGGAGACGTGGCTCAGAACGAGTCGCGGGCGGGGATCCACGGGGCGACCTCGCCCCACCACCCCAGCTCGTCGGGCAGCACCGGCAGGTCGCGGTAGATGCCGACGTACTCCGGCTCCTGCAGCAGCCCGTGCAGCATGAGCAGCAGCGTCCAGCGAGCATCCACGGTGCCGCCGTCCTCGATGGCCTCGAGCGCGGTCAGCTCGCCGGTGCGCATCTTCAGGTAGTTCCGGAAGGTCATGACGATCTGCATGGCCGGCGCGTCGTGTGCCGGCTCGCCGTGCGACGGAGCGCTCCACTCGTCGACCACGACCGCCATCGGACGCTTACCGTCCTGGTAGCGGATGTCGCACGCGATCGGACCGACCGGCGTGCCGGTCAGCTCGTAGCGCAGCCAGGCCGTCGCGTTCGGCACGGTCGGCAGCTCGTCCCAGCGGGGGCTGTGCAGGTCATCCAACGGCGGGAGCGCGACCGTCCGCTCCCCCAGGCGCACCCGGACCGCGTCGACCCGCTCGGGTCCGGCCAGCTCGTCGGCGAACGGTGAGAAGGGATCACCCGGACGCACGAGCGCCCACGGACCCGGGGTGTCATCGCGCTCCCACTCGACCAGCTCGCCCGACTCGAAGCGTTGGTGGTGGTGCACGACGCTGCCGTCGTTGAGCACCGCATCGTGGTGCACGGTGCCGGTGGCGTACGGCGGCCGCGGGTTGACGCCCTCGCCGGCGAGCTGCTGGCGCACGTACTCCTGGGACTGACCAGCCACGATGCCCATCAGTGGGACCCTCCTGTGCCCGCAGCCGCTGCGCTGGCGCTGGCGTGGTAGCTCGAGCGGGTGAACGGGCTGGACTCGACGTGGCCGATCCCCATCGACTCCCCCACCGCCTTGAAGCGGTCGAAGTCCTCGGGTGTCCACCAGCGAGCGACCGGCAAGTGGTGCGAGGTGGGACGCAGGTACTGCCCGATCGTGACGATCGAGACGCCCACCGCGGCCAGGTCGGCCAGGGTGGCGACGACCTCGTCCTCGGTCTCGCCCATGCCCAGCACCAGCCCGGACTTGGTGGTCAGCCCTGCCGCAGCGGAGCGGGCCAGCACCGCCAGCGACCGGGCGTAGGCCGCCGAGGGGCGCACCGCACGTTGCAGGCGGGCGACGGTCTCGATGTTGTGGTTGAGCACGTCGGGGCGGGCGTCGAGCACTGTGGCGAGCGATGCCGCGTCGCCCTTGAGGTCGGAGATGAGCGCCTCGACCTGTGTCGTGGGACGGGCGGCCCGGATGGCGCGCACCGTCTCGGCCACGTGCGCAGCGCCGCCGTCGGCCAGGTCGTCGCGGGCCACCATGGTGATCACCGCGAACTCCAGGTCCATGCGACGCACGGCCTCGGCGACGCGGGCCGGCTCATCCGGGTCGAGCGCTTCGGGGTGACGTGTGTCGACCAGGCAGAACCCGCAGGCACGCGTGCAGCGCTCGCCGCAGACCATGAAGGTGGCGGTGCCCTCGGACCAGCACTCCGACAGGTTCGGACAGCCCGCCTCCTCGCACACCGTCACCAGGCCCAGGTCGCGCACCGTCTGCTTGAGCTGCAGCACGCCGGCGCCGTGGCGCACAGGGGCGCGCATCCAGTCGGGCTTGCGGTCGGTGAGGGCGACCGAGTCGGCCACACCGGCCTCGGCCAGGCGTCCGAGCAGGCGCACCGAGGTGCCGTCGCCCTGACGGCGCTGCGTCGACGGGGCGACGTTGGCCCCCGCGGTCGGCTCGCCGGGCCCGGCCCCTCGACTGAACGGTGCCAGGTCGACCTCGGCGGCGCGCCACACGACGTCGCTGCGCTCGGACCACGCCGGACCCCAGTGGCGCTCGAACGCCGCGACGAACGCGTCGGTCGCCGCGCGCACGTCGACGTCGAGGCCCTCGGCGGCCAGCGACGTCACGCCCTTGTCGACGATGCCGCAGGGCACGATGTGGTCGAACCAGCCCATGTCGGTCCTGACGTTGAGCGCGATGCCGTGCAGCGAGCGTCCCCGCTCGATGCGCACCCCGATGGCCGCGACCTTGCGAGCCATCGGCGTGTTGGGCTCGACCCACACGCCGGGGCAGCGGTCCTGACGGCCCACCTCGGTGAGCCCCAGCGAGCGGATCGCGTCGATCAGCACCTGCTCGAGCAGCTCGACGTAGCCCGGGGTGTCCGCGAGGCCACCCGGCACACCGCCCTTGGTCGGCAGCGTGAGGATCGGATACGCGACGAGCTGGCCCGGGCCGTGGAACGTGACGTCGCCGCCGCGGTCGACCTCGAGCAGCTCGGCGCCGACCGACTCGGGGTCGACCAGCACGTTGCTCGCATCGGCGTTGCGGCCGAGCGTGTAGGTGGGCGGGTGCTCGAGCAGGAGCAACCGGTCCTCGCCCGAGCCGCTCGGGTCCGCGTGCAGAGCCTGCTGCAGCGACCACGCCTCTCGGTAAGGCACGGTGCCCAGCCAGCGCACCCGGAGCCCGACGCCGGTGCCGCGCAGCACCGAGCGCTGCGGCACTGCGGCGGCGGTCGGGGCCGACACGATCAGACCTCGGCGGACCAGTCGCGGGTCTCGATGATCTCCTTGACCCGAGCCATGAAGGCCGCCGAGTAGGCGCCGTCGAACGCACGGTGGTCCCACGACAGGGTCAGGTTGCCGACCGAGTGGATGCCGAGCGACTCGTTGCCGAACTCGTCGGTGACGACCACGGGCTGACGCGACACGCCGTCGGTGGACATGATCGCCACCTGCGGCTGGTTGATGATCGGGATGACCATCGCCGTGCCGAACTTGCCCGAGTTGGACAGCGTGAACGTGCCGCCGGAGAGGTCGTCGGGACCGAGCTGCTTGGAGCGGGCCCGATCGGCGAGCTCGTGGATGTCACGGGCGATCGCCCGGAGGCGCTTGTCGTGGGCGTCCTGCACGACGGGTGCGAGCAGCCCCTCGTAGTCGAGGTCGACGGCGATCGACAGGTTGACGGCGTCGTGCAGCACCACCGAGCCGTCGCCCATGGAGGCGTTCATGTGGGGGAACTCGTGCAGCGCGTCGACGACGGCGCGGGAGATGAAGGGCAGGTAGGTGAGCGAGAAGCCCTCTTCGGCCCGGAACGACTCGCGCACGGCACGCCGCACCCGGTCGACGCCCTCGAAGTCGACCTGCACCATGGTGATGGCGTGCGGGGCCGCGGCCTTGGACGCCACCATGGCGTCGCCGGTGAGACGGCGGATCTTGTTGAGCTCCTCGACCCGCTCGCCGCTGCCCGGCACCAGCGGGGCGACCGCAGGTCGGGGCGCGGGCGCGCTGGGGGCAGCGGGCGCGCTCGGTCGTGCCGGCGAGGCAGTAGGGGCGGCGGGGGCTGCGGGTGCCGCCGGAGCGGCGACGGCGCGACGGTCGATCTCGGCCAGCACGTCGTCACGGGTGAGTCGGCCACCGACGCCGGTGCCGGTCAGGCTGGCGGGGTCGATGCCGTGCTCCTCGACCAGGCGCCGCACGAGCGGCGACAGCATCGGCGGCTGCTCGGCACCTGCGGCCGGGGCGGCAGCCGGAGCGGGTGCGGCGGGCGGTGCGGGAGCCGGTGCAGGCGCGGCCTCGACGGGGGCGGCGGGCGCAGGTGCGGGCGGTTCGGGAGTGGCAGCGGGAGCGGGAGCCGCCGCAGCGGGCTCGGGTGCGGGCGGCTCGGGTGCCGCCGCGGGCTCGGCCGGAGCGGCAGCCGGCGCCGCTGCGCCGTCGCCGACCACCGCGAGCACGGTGCCGACGTCGACGGTGTCACCCTCCTGCACGCGGATCTCGGTGAGCACACCGGCGGCCGGTGCGGGCACCTCGGTGTCGACCTTGTCGGTGGACACCTCGAAGAGCGGCTCGTCCTCGGCGATCTCCTCGCCGACCTGCTTGAACCACCGTGTGATCGTGCCCTCGGTGACGGACTCGCCCAGCTGGGGCATCACGATCTCGGCCATGTCGCCATCCCTTTCGATGCGGTCGGTGTCGGCCGGGGGCAGTTCGCCCGGCGCCGTACCGGACCACAGACTACCTGCTACTTGTCTCCTACTTGTCTCGTCCCCGAGCGAGCCGGGCACGGCGGCGGATCAGCCGTGCAGCGACCGACCCGTCAGCGCCAGCACCGATTCCCCGAACAGCTCGGTGAGCGACGGGTGGGGCTGGATGAACTCGGCCACCTCGGCGACCGTGGCCTCCCAGTTGACCGCCAGGTAGCCGCCCGAGAGCTGCTCGGTGACCCATGGGCCCACCATGTGCACGCCCAGGATGCGCCCGCCGGTGCCGTCCGGCAGCTTCTCGGCGATGATCTTCACGAGGCCGTCGGTCTCGCCCAGGATCATCGCCCGGCTGTTGCCGGCGAAGCGGTGCTTGGACACCACCACATCGAAGCCCGCCTCCTTGGCCGTTGCCTCGGAGTGCCCGGCGAAGGCCACCTCCGGGCTGCAGTAGATCGCCCACGGCACCCGGGAGTAGTCGATGGGTGCGGGGTGCTCGCCCAGCAGGTCCTTGATGACCAGGATCGCCTCGGCGAAGGCGACGTGGGCCAGCTGCGGGGTGGCGATCGCGTCGCCGACCGCCCAGATCGACGGCACCCCGGTGCGGCAGTGCGCGTCGACCTCGATGTGGCCTCGCTCGCCGACCACGACGCCGGTGCCCTCGGCCAGCAGGCCTTCGGTGTAGGGCACGCGCCCGACCGACACCACGACCAGGTCGGTCTCGATCGTCTCGTCCTCGCCGAAGCTGACGACCGTGCCGCTGCCACCCTCACCGGTGCCCGCGCCGCTGTGGCCCTTGACCGCCACCCCGGCACGCACGGTGATGCCCTTCTTCTTGAAGGCCTGCAGCACCGAGCGGGTCACGTCCTCGTCGCAGCCGGGAAGGATCTTCGGCAGCGCCTCGAGGATCGTCACCGAGGCGCCCAGGTCCGCCAGCGTCGAAGCGAACTCGCAGCCGATGGCACCGCCGCCGATGACCACGGCGCGACGCGGGATGTGATCGATGTGGAAGAACTCGTCCGAGGTGACCACGGTGTGGCCGTCGGGCTCGAAGCCGGGGATGACCCGGGGCACCGAACCGCTCGCCAGGATGACCGCATCGCCGACCAGGGTGGCGGTCTCGCCGTCCGCGCCCCGGACGTGCACCGTGCGGTCGGCACCGAGCGTGCCGATGCCGTTCAACACCGTGACCTTGCGATTCTTGAGCAGGCCGAGCACGCCTCCGGCGAGCTTGTCGATCACCGCCTGCTTGCGCTCGAGCGTGGTCGACCAGTCGACCGACTTGGGCTCCACCACCACGCCGAAGTCGCCGGCGTGCTTGACGGTGCGCACGATCGCGGCGGTCTCGAGCAGCTCCTTGGCGGGGATGCAGCCACGGTGCAGACAGGTGCCGCCGACCTTGTCGAACTCGACGAGGGCGACGTCGAGGCCGGCCGAGGCGCCGTACAACGCGGCCGCGTACCCGCCCGGTCCACCCCCGATCACGACGAGATCGAAGGTCTGCGGCGAGGCGTCGGTCGTTGTCTCCACGGCGCCGAGACTACCCACCTCGGCGAGACCGGTCGGCGGCGCCATCCGGGCGATCTGCACCCAGTTGCTCAGCCCGGTGCCGCTGCGCGCCGATGGAGGGATGGGCACGTCGTCACCGGGCGGCGACCCAGGACACCGACGCGGAGGATCGCGACATGGATCAGACCCCCACCCCCCATCGCAGCGCCCGCCGTTGGCGCCGGATCGCAGCGCCCGCAGCCGTGGGCATGGCGCTCGTCGTCGGCACCGCGGCGTGCGGAGGCTCCAGCGACGAGGACGCCGCCGACCAGGCGGCGGACGAGCTCGCCGAGCAGCTCGCCGAGGCGGGCAGCGGCGGTGAGGCGGACGTCGACATCGACTCGGAGTCCGGCCAGGTCGACGTGCAGACCGAGGACGGCGACATGTCCTTCGGCGAAGGCACGGAGCTGCCCGAGGACTTCCCGTCCGACATCCCGCTGCCGGCGGACTACGAGCTGACCTCCGCGATGAGCACCTCGAGCTCCGGCTCCGAGGGGTGGACCATCGGCGGCAACCTGCCCGGCGCAGACGACGCCACCTTCGAGGACCTCGTCGGGGAGTTCACCTCGGCCGGCTGGACCGAGACGTCGAAGACCACCAGCGAGAGCGAGGGTGGGACGGCGTCGACCGCCATGTTCGACAACGGCACCTGGCAGGTCCTGTTCTCGACCCAGATCGGCATCGAGGGACTCCCGGACTCGTTCTCCTACGTGGTGACCGCGGCAGCCTGACCGGAGTCAGATGAGCTGCGCGGCCTGCACCGCGAAGGCGACCAGGATCGCGACGCCGCAGACCAGGGCCAGGATGATCAGCATGCGGGTGCTCACCCCCACAGCGTAGGCGGCAACGGGTCAGGGCTCCCACGGCGGGTAGCCTCGTGCTCGGCTCGCGAGGTGCCGAGCCGCAGTGATGCAGGGGCCGCGGCCCGAGGGGAGACGAAGGTGCGCGACGCGCTCGGTGAGGTCCAGTCCGTCCTGGTGCTCGGAGGCGGCTCCGACATCGGCCGCGCCGTCTGCCTGGAGCTGGTGCGGGGACGTTGTCGCACGGTGATCCTGGCAGGGCGCCCCGAGGACGAGATGGACAAGGTCGCCGACGACGTGCGCGCCGCGGGCGCCGAGGTCCACCTGCGGCACTGGGACGCGACCGACGTGGCCAGTCACACCAAGGTCATCGGCGACATCTTCGACGAGTTCGGCGACATCGACCTGGTGTACGCACCTGCGGGCATCCTCGGCAGCCAGGCGGCGTTCGAGGCCGATCCGGTCTTCGCCGCGAAGGCCATCGAGATCAACTTCGGCGGGCTGGTCTCGGCCAGCCTCGTCGTGGCCGACCGCCTCAAGCGCCAGGGCCACGGCGTGCTGGTGCTGATGTCGACGGTGGCCGGGGTGCGTGCCCGCAAGGACAACTTCGTCTACGGCGCCTCGAAGGCGGGCCTCGATGCCTTCGGTCAGGGCCTCGGCGATTCGCTCGTGGGGACCGGCGCCAGGGTGATGGTCGTCCGCCCGGGCTTCGTGCACACGAAGATGACCGAGGGCATGGACGCCGCCCCGTTCTCGACGACGCCCGACGAGGTCGCGCATCTGATCGTCGAAGGGCTCACGAAGGGAAGTGAGACGGTCTGGGCGCCTCCGGTGCTCCAGTACCCCTTCTTCGTGTTCCGACTGCTGCCCCGGGCCATCTGGCGCAAGGTGAGCGAGAGAGGCTGAACCACATGGACATCGCCGTCACCGGGTCGACCGGCCTGATCGGGACCGAACTGGTCGCTGCGCTGCAGGGTGACGGGCACCGGGTGCTCCGCCTGGTGCGTCCCGACTCGGCGGATGCCGGCAGCGACACCGCCGCCTGGGACCCGGCTCGGGGCACGATCGACTCGGGTGCGCTCGAGGGCGTCGACGCGGTGATCCACCTGGCCGGGGTCGGCATCGCCGACTCGCGCTGGACCGAGCAGCAGCGCCAGCGCATCCTCGGGTCGCGCACCTCGGGCACGACCCTGCTCGCGTCCACCCTGGCGTCGCTGCAGCAGCCACCTGCCGTGCTGCTGTCGGGCTCGGCCATCGGCTACTACGGCGACCACGGCGACGAGGTCATCGACGAGTCCACCAGCGCCGGCGACGACTTCCCCGCCCGCGTCTGCGTGCAGTGGGAGGCGTGCGCCCAGCCCGCGGTCGACAGCGACATCCGGGTCGCGTTCCTCCGCACCGGCATCGTGCAGTCCACCAAAGGCGGCGCCTTGGCGAAGCAGCTGCCGTTCTTCAAGCTGGGACTCGGCGGCAAGGTCGGGTCGGGTCGCCAGTGGGTCAGCTGGATCTCGATCGACGACGAGGTGCAGGCGATCAGGTTCCTGTTGGACCACGAGGTGGCGGGGCCGGTGAACCTGGTCGCCCCCGAACCGGTCACCAACAGCGAGTACACCAAGACCCTGGGCGGGGTCCTGCACCGGCCGACCACGATCCTGCCGATCACCGGTCCCCGACTGCTCTACGGGCGCGAGCTGGCCGACTCCCTGCTGCTCACCAGCCAGCGGGTCGCACCTGCCGCCCTGCAGCAGGCGGGGTTCGAGTTCCGCCAGCCGACGCTGCGCGGGGCGCTCGAGGACCTGCTGCGCTGAGGACTCGTCGTCCCGGGCCGGCGTGGGTCAGGATGTGACCCATGAGCGACACCCCGACGAAGCAGGTCTCCGCGAGCCGAGTGATCGCCGCCGACGCGCAGATGCTGTTCGACATCGTGGCGGACCCGACACTGCACCACGTGATCGACGGCTCGGGCAGCGTCAAGGGCACCAGCGGCGGCGCCCGCAAGCTGGGCCTCGGTGACAAGTTCACCACCCGCATGCGCTTGGGGGTGCCGTACCTGATCTCCAACAAGGTGGTCGAGTACACCGAGGGCCGACGCATCGCGTGGGCCCACCTCGGCGGGTGGCGCTGGCGCTACGAGTTCGAGCCGGTCGAGGACGGCACCGAGGTGACCGAGACCTTCGACTGGTCGACCTCGAAGGCCGGTGCGTACATCGACCTGATGAAGTGGCCCGAGAAGAACCGCCGCAGCATCGAGTCGACCCTGGCCCGGCTGGACGCCTTCGCCACCAACACCTCGTCGTCGCTCTGAGCCCGGTGGCCGAGCTGCGCCGCGTCGCGGCGTTCGACTTCGACGGCACCGTGTCGCGACGCGACACCCTGGTGCCGTTCCTGGCCCGAGCTGGCGGGCGGCGCCGCTTCGCCCAGGTCTGCGGACGCCTCGGCCTGTCGGGCGCGCGGGGCGGGGTCGACCTGCGCGACCGCGACGACCTCAAGGAGCAGCTGCTGCGGGAGCTCTTCGTCGGGCGTGACGAGGAGGAGCTGCGCCACCTGGGCGTCCGCTACGCGAGGGACCTGCTGTCGGACCAGCTGCGCTCCGACGTGCTCGCCCGCCTCGACGACCACCGCCGAGCGGGACACGAGGTGCTGTTCGTCTCGGCATCGCTGGTCTACTACTTGGAGCCCCTGGCGGAGCTGCTCGGCGTGCACGGCGTGCTGGCCGTCGAGCCCGAGGTGCGCGACGGCAAGCTCACCGGGGCGCTCGCCCGACCCAACGTCCGGGCCGAGCAGAAGGCGTTGCGACTGCGTGAGTGGCTCGGCGTCGACCCGCACGGCCCGGTCGAGGGCGTGCGCGTCTACGGCTACGGCAACTCCTCGGGTGATCACGCCCTGCTGGCGATGTCGGACCACGCCTACTGGCTCGGCCGCCCGGCCAAGGTGCCCGCGGGTTCCTCGGCGTTCGTGCCGGGGCCGATCCCCGACTGAGCGCTCCCGGTGGGGCTGCAGCGCGCCCTCGCCCTAGGCTGGAGCCAGGACATGACGGAGGCACCGTGAGCATCTTCGAGAACGACCGACCGCTGGGCTACGACGAGGAGAAGGACGCGGAGCCCCGCATCCACCCCGAGCCCCTGGGCAAGCCCGAGAAGCTGGCCATGGACGCGGAGGACGTCGAGGAGTTCGTCGAGCACTACGGCCAGGAGTCGACCCTCGAGGGCGAGCAGGGAGCTCCCTGAGTCCTGCGCCCGAGCACCTCGGGACCGGCGGCGCTCAGCCGTCGGGATCGATCCGACGGTGCACCAGCGACACGATGCGACCCCCGTCGAGGTGCAGCTCGCCGAACGACCGCCAGGGCGCCCGTCGGCGCTGGGTCGGGCTGCCCGGGTTGAACCGCCGCTGACCGATGGGCCCGACGTCGTCCTCGGGCAGGTGCGAGTGACCGAACACCACCAGGTCCGCCTCGGGGAACCAGCCCCGGAGGCGCTCGCCGCGGCGCGCCGCGGCGCCGCTGTCGTGCACCATCGCGACCCGAACGCCGTCCAGGTCGAGCTCCACCCGCTCGGGCAGCGCGCCGACGAGCGAGTGGTCGTTGTTGCCCAGCACCGCGACGGTCGGCGCCAGCTCGCCCAGCTCGGCGAGCAGGGTCGGGCCGGTCACATCTCCCGCGTGCAGGACCAGGTCGGCGGCCTCCGCCGCGGCGAGCACGTCGTCGGGCAGTCGCCGACGACCGATCCCGTCGGGCACGTGGGTGTCGGCGAGCAGGACGACCAGCACCTGCCCATGCTCGCACCCCCGCTCGACGGCGCGGGAGTCGAGCGACGCCGCACCGGCGAGCGACGGGTCAGCGCTCGAGGGGGAAACGCCGGTCGAGCTCGGCCGCGAGCCGACGCATCGACGTGTCGTTGTTGCGCCGGATGAAGGCCCGCGCCAGCGGCGCGGTGAGCGCGTCGATCCGCGGCGTGACCAGCCAGCGGTACTCGAAGCGGATCCGCGTGCCACCCTCGGGGAGCGACTCGAGCACGTAGGTGCCCTGGCCCGTGCGCCCGGCGCGTCGGGCGTGGTTGCGCTCGACGATCCGGCTCGGCCGTTGCACCTCGACCACCTCGATGTCGACCTCGTCGTGCTGGCCCAGCGCTCGGGTGTGCACCGTGGCGCAGGAGCCGAGCCCCGACGGTGGGCCCGAGTACGACCAGTCGGTCATCAGGTGGTCGTTGAACGGTTCGTGGTTCGCCATGACGTCGAGGAAGTCGAACACGACCTCTCGGTCCTGGGCGACGTCGACGGTGACGGTGACAGGAGCAGGCATGTACCAGATGGTACACGTGAAGGGACCACCTGGTACCGTCCCTTCGTGGACACCTCCAGTGCACGCCAGCGTCTGCTCGACGCCGCGGTCGACCACGTGACCGAGCACGGGCTGAGCGACCTGTCGTTGCGCACGCTCGCCACCGAGCTGGGCACCAGCCATCGCATGCTGATCCACCACTTCGGCTCGAAGGACGGCCTGTGGTCCGCGATCGTCGACGAGGTGGAGCGCCGCCAGCAGGAGCTGCTCGCCGCCACGGTCGACGAGTCGACCGACTCGATCGAGCAGGGGCTCCTGCGCTGGTGGGAGCACATCTCCGACCCGTCGCTGTGGCCGAGCGAGCGGCTCTTCTTCGAGGTCTACGGCCGCGCCCTGCAGGGCCACGGCGACCCCGCACTGCTCGAGCGCTCGGTCACCCCGTGGGTGGAGCCGGCGGCGCGCCAGGCCGAGGCGCTCGGCGTGCCGAGCGAGGATGCGGAGGCGCTCGCCCGGCTCGGCGTGGCGATCACCCGAGGACTGCTCCTGGACCTGCTGGCCACCGGCGATCGTGTCGCGGTGGACCGGGCGATGGCGTTGTGGGCACGACTGGCGGCGAGCGTCGCCGACGCCACGCCCTGACCCGGCCCTCCTGCACCGGGCATACTCTCGCAGCACCGCGCCCGGCGACGGGTGCCCACCCTGTTCGGAAACGGAGCCTCACATGACCACGTCCTCGATCACCGGCGTCACCGCACTCGTCACCGGCGGCGGCAGCGGCATCGGCCTCGGCAGCGCCATCCGACTGGCGGCCGACGGTGCCCACGTGACCATCTGCGGCCGCACCGAGGACAAGCTCGTCACCGCCGTCGAGCAGATCTCGGCCGCGGCCGGCGAGGGCGGCTCGGTGCGCCACATCGTCGCCGACGTGACCGTCGAGGAGCAGATCGCCGCAGCGGTCCAGTTCGCCGCCGAGCCGACCGGCGGCCTGGGCATCCTGTTCGCCAACGCCGGCGGGTCGTTCCACATGGGACCGTTCCCCGAGGCCGACGCCGATGCCATCCGGGCCACCGTCGACGTGAACCTGGTGGGCACCATGCTCTCCATCAAGCAGGCCGTGCCGGCGATGCGCGCCAACGGTGGCGGGTCCATCATCGGCATGTCCTCCGGCGCCGGCGCGTTCCCCCACCGCTACCTGTGGGCCTACGGCGCGTCCAAGGCCGGCATCGACATGCTCTGCAAGTCCGCCGCCGAGGAGCTCGGCGCCGACGGCATCCGCGTCAACAGCGTGCAGCCCGGCATCGTCGACGACGAGCTGATGTCGTTCATCACCGCCGGTGGCGCGCTGCTCGACAACTACCTCGAGGGCATGCCGATCTCCCGCGTGGGCACCGTCGAGGACATCGCCGAGGCGGTGCGCTTCCTGGCAGGGCCCGAGTCGTCGTGGATCACCGGCGTCAACCTGCCGATCGACGGCGGCCACCACCTGCGCGCGGGCGCCAACTACCAGCTGCTGTTCGGCTGAGCCGACGACGACGCCGTGCGATCCCGGTCGCAGCTCAGCGTCGGAGGTCGGCGACGACCTCGGCGAAGTGCTGCGGATCGGGCGCCCGGTTGTTCACCAGGCTGACCGAGTCCGAGATGCCCTCGAGGCGCGCCCTCACCATGGGCGCGATCTGATCGGGCTCCCCCACGACGGCGATCGTCTCCAGGAGGTCGTCGTCGATCAGTGCGCCCATCTGGTCCCAGCGGTCCTGGCGCGCCAGGCCTCGCAGCTCGGGGTGCAGCTCGCCGTAGCCGTGCAGCTCGAACACCGGGAGGTACGCGGGCGTGGTGCCGTAGAAGGCGAGCTGGGTACGCACCGCTTCGCGGCTGCGCGCCATCTCGACCTCGTCGCGACCGGTGACGACGATCGTGACGCACACCACCTCGAGCTCACCGACCTCACGGCCGACGCGGGCCGCCCCCTCGGCGAGCGCCGGGAGGGTGAGCTCCTGCAGCGACCGACGGCTGTTGACCGGGTGCACCAGCAGCCCGTCGGCCACCTCGCCGGCGACCGCCGTCATGGCGGGCCCCACCGCCCCCAGCAGGATCGGCGGTGCCGGGTGGTCGAGCGGGCCCGGGTCGAACGCCGGCACCATGCGGGTGTGGGTGTAGAAGTCGCCCTCGAACTCGAGTCGGGTGCCGTGCTGCCAGCAGTCCCAGATGGCACGGACGGCCAGCACCAGCTCGCGCATGCGTGCCGCCGGCGACGACCACGGCATGGAGAAGCGCTGCTCGACGTGCGGGCGGATCTGCGACCCGAGACCGAGCGTGAAGCGACCTGCGGTGAGCGCCTGCAGGTCCCAGCCGGCGTTGGCGAGCGTCATGGGGCTGCGGGCGAACGCGATCGCCAGGGCGGTGCCCAGCCCGATGCGCTCGGTGTGCTCCGCCGCGACCGCCAGCGGCAGGAACGGGTCGTGCTTCGCCTCGAAGGAGAACGCCCGGTCGTAGCCGAGTGCCTCGAGCTCGCCGTAGACCGTCCGGGCCTGCGCCAGGTCGTCGGTGGGCACCGTCATCGAGACTCGCATGGGACCATGCTGCACCCCGATCGGGACCTTGGACACTTCCGCGGCGGCGCACGGGAGTCACAGACTGCCGGGCATGGGGGACGCCACCTCCGCCTCGGCGGTGCCAGAGGACCACATCAACCCGGTCGACGCCTTCACCATCACGCTGGAGCGCGACCCACAGCTGCGCGCCACGATCGTGGCGCTGGCGGTGTTCGATCGGACCCCGGACTGGACGCGGCTGGTCGATCGCGTCGATCGGGCGACCCGTCTGGTGCCCCGGTTCCGCCAGAAGCTGATCAGCGTGCCCTTCGGGCTGGCGCCCCCTCGGTGGGTCGTCGACCCCGACTTCGACCTGACGCTGCACCTGCACCGGGTCCGGGTGCACCGCGGCGGCGGCATGGCGGCGGTGCTCGACCTGGCGCGCACCCAGGGGCTCACCTCGTTCGACCCGGACCGGCCGCTGTGGCAGTTCACCCTGGTCGAGGGCCTGCCCAAGCAGCGTGCGGCGCTGATCATGAAGCTGCACCACGCCCTGACCGACGGGGTGGGCGGCATCGAGATCGCCGCGCACGTCGTGGACCTGGAACGTGAGCCCGAACGGGTGCCGTCGATGCCGGCGGCGCCCTCACCGCAGGCCCATGGTGTGATCGAACTGGTGGCCGACGGCGTGGGCTTCCACCTGCGCCGCCTGGCCGACACCGGGGACCAGCTGCGTCGGGCGTTCCCCCACACGCTGCGTCACGGACTCGCGCGACCGGGCGACACGATCAGCCAGGCGGTCGGCACCGCGGCAGCGATCGCCCGCTTCGTGCGGCCGGTGACCCGCACGGCGTCGCCGATCATGACCGGGCGTCGGCCGCTGCGCGACTTCACCCGCCTGGACGTGCCGCTCGACCGGCTGGCAGCGGCGGCGCACCGGGTCGACGGCACCCTCAACGACGCGTTCCTGGCCGGCATCGCCGGGGGCATGCGCCGCTACCACGAGCGCCATCTGGCCGGTGTCGACCACCTGGTGGTGAGCATGCCGGTGAACGTGCGCACCGAGCACGACGCTCCGGGCGGCAACCGGGTCACCATCGAGCGCTTCGAGCTGCCGGTGGGCACGGCGGACGCCCGGCGTCGCATGCAGCGCATCGGCGACGTGTGCCGGGCGCTCCGTGACGACCGTGCCATCCCCTACGCGAGTGCCATCGCCGGGGTGCTCAACCTGCTGCCGGTGGACGTCACCGGAGGCATGCTCAAGCACGTCGACCTGCTGGCCAGCAACGTGCCCGGGTTCCCGGTGCCGGTGTACGTCGGCGGCGCACGACTCGAGTCGTTCCATGTCTTCGGCGCCACGCTCGGCTCCGCAGCCAACGTGACGCTCATGTCCTACGACGGCACCTGCCACATCGGCATCAGCACCGACTCGGGCGCGGTGCTCGACCCCGACGCGCTGCGCGAGTGCATGGTCGAGGGCTTCGACGAGGTCATGTCGAGCTGAGAAGAGGATGACCATGACCACCCAACCCAACATCCTGCTGATCGTGACCGACCAGGAGTACGCACATCAGGCCGTGCCGACGGATTTCGCGCTGCCGAGCAGGGAGCGCATCCGCGCCCGGGGCGTCACGTTCGACCACCACCACTGCACCACCACCGTGTGCACGCCGTCCCGTTCGGTGATGTACACGGGTCAGCACACGCCGCACACCCGGATGTTCGACAACACGAACTTCGCGTGGATCGACGACATGACGGCCGATCCGAACGCGTTGCCCACCGTCGGTCACATGCTGCGCGAGCTGGGCTACCACTCCGTCTACAAGGGCAAGTGGCACCTCTCGGAGCTGCCGACGGAGGAGAGCCGTGACGCGATGGAGCCCTACGGCTTCTCCGAGTTCCAGGACTTCGGCGATGTGATCGGCGGCCCGTTGGACGGGGCGCTGAAGGACCCGAAGATCGCGGACGAGGCCGTCGCCTGGCTCTCGACCCGCGCGGGTGAGGTCGCGGCGGCCTCGCCGTGGTTCATGGCGGTGAACTTCGTCAACCCGCACGACGTGATGTTCTTCGACACGGACGCGGAGGAGATGGTCCAGGCGAAGGCGATGTTCCCGATCTTCGATGCGCCCGACACGCCGCTCTACCAACAGCAGTGGCAGACGACCCTGCCGGCCTCCTTCTTCGACGACCTGGAGGGCCAGCCGCCGGCGGTCCGCGACTACAAACGCCTGTGCGACATGTACTACGGCCGGATCCCGATGGATCGCCGGGACATGTGGCACCACCACGTCAACTACTACCTCAACTGCATCCTCGATGTTGACCGCCACATCGGCGCGGTGCTGGACGAGCTGGACGCCAGTGGTCAGGCGGACGACACGATCGTCATCTTCACCGCGGACCACGGCGAGCAGGGCGGCGCGCACCACCTGCGCCAGAAGGGCAGCGTGGCGTTCAAGGAATCCGTCAACGTGCCGTTGGTGATCGCCGATCCGCGCCACCCCGAGCCGAGCAGGTCCGACGCCGTCGGCTCGCACGTCGATCTGGTGCCGACGATCCTCGCGTTCGCCGGCATGTCCGAGGACGAACGACGCCAGCGCTACCCGCAGCTGCACGGCCACGACCTCTCGGTCGTGGTGAGCGATCCCGCCGCTGCCGGGCCCCGCGGCAGCAGTGCCGCACCCGGCAAGGGGACCCTGCTCACCTACGACATGATCGCCACCATCGACGCCGAGTGGTTCGTCCGCAACGTGACCAAGGTGTTCGACGCCGCCGCAGCCGCCGCCGGCGAGGAGTTCCACCGCGGCATGGAGCAGTTCAAGAGCCTCGTGCACGACATCGGTGTGCCGAACCCCGAGGCGCGCGAGTTGTTCCGTGGCGTCGTCGACGGCCGCTACAAGCTGGTCCGCTACTTCGGGATGGGCCACTACCACCTGCCCGCCTCGGTCCAGCAGCTCCTGGCGGACAACGACGTCGCCCTCTACGACCTGCAGTCGGATCCCGAAGAGATGGACAACCTGGCCGACCCGTCCCACCCCAGCTACGACGAAGCCCTGCTGTCGGCCATGAACCAGAAGCTCAACGCGCTGATCGCGGAGGAGATCGGGGAGGACGACGCCATGTTCACCCCGCCGGAGCAGGTCTCGCAGGACTAGATGCCGCTGCGCAGCCCGTCCGGCGGCGTCGGGGTCAGCGGGGCGGTGCGTCGGGGTCGGTGTCCACGTCGAGCGTCGACGTGCCGGCGAGCTCCTCGGGTGGGAATCGAGCGGTCATCTCGGCGGTGATGCGGTGGTGGCGCAGCAGGAACTCGCGCTCGTCCAGGCGCTTGCGACGCATCCACGAGGTGACCTCGGTGTTGCACTTGCTCGCGTTGCAGGACCTGCACGCCGGCGCGATGTTCGTCAGCGTGTAGCGACCGCCACGCGAGAGCGCCCGCACGCAGTCCTTCTGCAACGCCGACTCCGCGGCGCCGCAGTAGGCGCACCCACCCCACGCCTCGATCAGTGCCGCCCACTGCTCGTCGGTCAGGTCGTGGTGGACCCGGGCCATGCGCCGCTGGCGCTTGCGCGACGCACGGGCTCGGCGACTGCGGCTGACGGCCATGGCCGCAGCGTAGGGAGCCGACCTGCCCCACGGGTGCATCCTGGCCGCCGGGCCATCCCAGGGACCGGACCTGCTCGGCGACCGGGGCGCTCAGCAAGCTGGAGCATGCGGCGACCTGGCGCGTCAGCGACCGAGCACGTCAGCGACCGAGCAGGTGGGGCAGCTCGGGCACCCCGTCGGCGAAGCGGGCCAGCGCGAACGACGCGACGTCGGCATCGACCGATCGGTCCTCGGCCAGATCCGCGAGCACCTCCCCCATCAGCGCGGAGAACTTGAAGCCCTCACCCGCGTCCCCGCACGCCAGCACCACACCGCCGTCCAGGCGGTCGATCACGAACCGGTTGTCGGGCGACTCGGTCCAGCAGCACACCTGTGCCGCGAACGGTGTGGGGTCGAACCCGTCGAGGTCGGCCGCCACCGTGTCGTGGACCACGCCGAGCAGCTCGTCGTCGGGGGTCCGGTCGTGATCGCCGACGGTCCAGTCCCGCAGCGGTCGGTCGACGCCCAGCTTGTAGCCCACGCCCGGGGTCGCCATGGCGTACAGCGCTGGCCGCTCGCCGACCGGGCCGTCGAACCAGCACGGGTACCGGTCGCTCGCCGCGGTGCCGTCGTGATGTGCCACGTGGGCGACCTGTTCGAGCCGGGGTCGCAGCGCCACCTCGACCTCGAGCCTTTCGAGCAGTGCGCCGGCGCCGGGACCGGGGGCGAGCACGGCCACATCGCCGTGCAGTCGCTCACCGTCGACGCACTCGAACCGCACGCCGTGTGCACCGCGCTCGACGGCGACCACCTCGGGCCCGGTGCGCAGCGTCCCGCCACCGGCCACGAACAGCTCCAGCTGGGCGCGCAGCGACGCCTCGGCCAGCACCGGTCCGGCGTGCTCGCACCACACCGCGGCGCGGTGGTCGGGGCGCAGTCCCGGCAGCCAGCGCCCGACCTCGGCCGCCTCGACGACCTCGTGGGCGACCCCCTCGCCCGCCAACGCCGCGGCCACGTCGTCGACCGTCCCGTCGTCGCGCCACAGCAGGCCGCGCCGCAGGAACACCTGACGGTCGCTGCGCCGTGCCAGACGCTCCATGGCGTCGACGCTGCGCACGGCGAGGCGCACACGGACCGGATCCGGGTGCGACAACCGCCAGATGCGAGTGGGGCCGGGCGACGAGGACAGGGCGTTGGCCGGACCGAAGCGGTCCACCAGCGTCACCTCGTGACCGCGCCGCACGAGCTCGGCCGCGCTCGGCAGCCCCCACGCGCCGGCACCGAGCACCAGGACGTGCACGGCTCAGGCGGTCTCGTCGTCGGCGGTGCGGGGCGCCGGCAGGCGCATCGCCACCACGAACTGCAGCGCGGCGAGCAGCAGCGCCGCGACCATGCCCGGCCAGGCCGAGACCGAGACGGCGACCGCGGCGACGCCGAGGAAGACCACTCCCCCCACGACCCACCACCATCGGCGGTTCCTGGCGGGCGAACCTGCGTCGGCGCTCACGGCAGCGGGGCCCGACGGGGCCAGGGCCGGGCCTGTTCGAACAGGCGAGCGAGGCGCAGCGGCACCTCGTCGTGGTGGCGTCGGCCGATGATCTGCAGCCCCACCGGTCGCCCCTGCGAGTCGAGCCCTGCCGGCACCGAGATGGCGGGGTTCCAGCAGAGGTTGGCCAGCATGGTGAACGGCACGCTCATGGCCGGGTTCACCTCGACGCCGTCGATCACGTCCGGTGGCGGCCCTTCTGCTGCGAAGGCCGCCACCGCGGTCGTCGGCAGCAGGAGCACGTCGACGTCCTCGAACAGCGCCGCCATGTCGGCCTGCAGCTGCAGTCGACGGCGCAGGCCCGGCACCAGCGTGCGCACCGGTCGCTCGTAGCTGGCCCGCAGGTCGGCCTGCACCAGCGGCGTGAGCTCGTCGATGCGGTCCGGCCAGTGGGCGCCCTCATCGATCGACAGCCAGTTCGACAGCGTGCCGGCCGAGAGCCACGTGGCGACGGGATCGGTCAGCACCACGTCGGGCTCGCTCAGCTCGAGCGACGCTGCCGCAGACAGCTCCTGTGCCGCGGCGTACGCCAGCTCGCGCACCTCCGGGTCCACCGGGGCGAAGCCCAGGTCGGGCGACCACCCGACCTGCAGGCCCGAGACGTCGAGCGTCTCGATCGCCTCGAGGTACGAGATGCCGCTGGGTGGCAGCGAGAGGCGGTCCGCGTCGTGCGGACCGGCGGTCACGTCCAGGTGCAGGGCGCTGTCGGCGACCGTCGTGGTGAGCACGCCGTACACGGCGGTCTGCGACGGGTCGACGTCGGGGTCGGGGATGCGGCCGTGGCTGGGCTTGAGCCCGACCAGCCCGGAGAACGACGCGGGGATGCGCGTCGAGCCGCCGCCGTCGGACGCGGTGGCGAAGGGCACCATGCCGGCAGCCACCGCCGCGGCACTGCCGCCGCTGGAGCCGCCAGGGGTGAGCTCGGGGTTCCACGCGTTGCGCGTCGTGCCCCACGCCTTGGTGCGCGTGTACTGCAGGGTGCCGAACTCGGGCGCTGCGGTCTTGCCGATCGGGATCGCACCGGCAGCGCGCAGCCGGCGGACGTGCTCGCTGTCGGCCGCGACCGGCCCCTGTCCCTTGTAGAGCAGCGACCCGCGGCTCGTCGGCATGCCCGCGCAGTCCTCGAGGTCCTTCACGCCGAAGGGCACCCCAGCCAGCGGGCCCAGCTCGTCCGCTCGCCCCTCGGCGACCAGGCGGTCCACCCGACCGGCCTCGGCCACGGCGCCGTCGCGATCCAGGTGGACGAACGCGTGCAGCTGCGGGTCGACGGCCTCGATGCGCTCGAAGCAGCGCTCCAGCAGCTCGACCGCACCCATCCGACCATCGCGGATCGCTGCAGCGGCCTCGATCACGCTGGGCATGGCGTCGTCCGCCGGCAGTGCCTCGTCGTCGCTCATGGGACCGCAGCGTAGGACCGCCGGCGGCGCGTGCGCGTCAGCTCGGGAAGCGCTGTGGGTTCTGCGCCGCGATGGCTCCGGCGAGCGCCTCGGCGATCACCGACATGTACGACGTGGCCGACTCGAGGCGTGCCTGCGCCTCGTCGTCGTCGCCCGAGGCGTAGGCGTCGATGTAGCCGGTCAGGTCCTCGACGTGGGTGTCCAGCAGCTCGACCACCACCTCGGCGGGCGCCTGTCCACCGGTGGCGGTGTCGGAGAAGCTGGAGAAGTCGACGTGGTAGTCGTGCAGCTTGGACATCGCCTCGTCGCGGCGCTCCTGGTCGTCGTCGCCTGCGGCCACTGCGTAGTCGGCGAAGAACTGCGTGTGCTGACCCCAGAGCTGGTCGAACGCCGCCGCACCGGTCGGCCCGTAGACCAGGTTGATCGCACCCGTGAGCTCCACGCTGTTGGCCTTCAGCGCCGCCACCGACTCGTCGCTGTCGGTGCCGTCCGCTGCCGCCACCATGACGTCCGCGACCAGCTCGGCGTGCTCGGCCAGCAGGCCCTGCAACAGCGCTTGGAGGTCCGCAGCGGGCACCACGGCACCGGTCGCCGCGGCGGTCGGGTCGAGGCCGTCGGTCGTGCCGGCTTCGAGGTCGAAGATGACCGGGGCGGCTCGTTCGCGGTCGTCGGACGTGCAGGCCTGCACGGGCACCGCGGCCACGGCGAGGACGGCGACGCCGGCGAGGATCACTCCGGGTCTCATACCAGGCTCCGATCGTCGGACGGGTTGGCGCGCGACGGTGCCGCGCCGGTAGGACGGGCGCGCAGCCAGTCGACGAAGTCGGCCAGCGGCAGCGGTCGGCTGAAGTGGTAGCCCTGCGCCAGGTCGCAGCCCAGCGACGCCAGGGTGTCGAGCGTGAGCGGGTCCTCGACGCCCTCGGCCACGGTCTCCAGTCCCAGGGTGCGTGCCAGCTCGATCGAGTAGCGGGTCACGGCCATCTGGTGGGGGTCGGACAGATCCCGGACGAACGACTGGTCGATCTTGACCACGTCGACGGGCAGCTCGGTCAGGTAGGCCAGCGACGCATAGCCGGTGCCGAAGTCGTCGACGGCCAGCGTCACGCCCATGTCGCTCAACGCCGTGAGGACCCGCAGCACCCGCGCCGGATCGCCGAGCAGCGAGGTCTCGGTGATCTCGAGCTCCAGGCGGTCGGCGGTGACGCGGTGGCGCACGAGCGCGTCGGCCACCTGTGACGGCAGGGTCACGTCGGTCAAGGACCCCGCCGCGAGGTTCACCGCCACCTTCAGATCCCGGTTCGCCTCGGGCAGCTCGGACAGCGCGGCGAGGGCCATGTCCAGCATGGACATGGTCAGCGGCGTGATGAGCTCGGTCGACTCGACCACGGGCATGAACTCGCCCGGGCCCAGCAGACCGCGGTCGGGGTGCTGCCACCGCACCAGCGCCTCCGCGCCGACGGTGGCACCGCTCGCGATGTCCACCTTGGGCTGGAAGAACGCGACCAGCTCCTGCTCGTCGATCGCTCGCCGCACCTCGGCGGCCAGCTCCAGGCGCCGGGCGTCGAAGACGTCGTCGGACTCGTCGTAGACCTCGACGCCGCTGCGGGCTCGCTTGGCGACGTACATGGCCACGTCCGCGTGGCGCACCAGGTCCGCGGCGTTGTCGGCGTGGTGCGGCGCGACCGCCACCCCCACGCTCGCCGACACGTCCACCCGCAGCCCCTCGATGTCGAAGGGCTGGTCGAGCGCGTCGAGCACCCGCTGGCCGAGATGCAGCTGGTCGACGGCCAGCGCCTGGTCGTCGAACACGACGGCGAACTCGTCGCCGCCGAGGCGGGCGACCATCGATGCGTCCTCGAGTCGTCGAGCTAGGCGGTCACCGATGTCGCACAGCAGCCGGTCACCTGCGTCGTGCCCCAGCGCGTCGTTGAGCTCCTTGAACCGGTCCAGGTCGACCAGCAGCACCGCGGTGGCCCGCGATCCCGCCAGGTCACGAGCCACGGCCCCCTCCAGGTGCGCCATGAGCAGGCGGCGGTTGGGCAGATCGGTCAACAGGTCGTGGGTCGCCTGGTGGTGGTTCTCGTCGGCTTGGCGGCGGATGCGACGCGAAGCACGCGACACGAGCTGGAACAGCCCGACGTAGAGCAGGCTCAGGCCGAGCACGAGCGCCACGTACAGCTCACGGGTGTCGGCGGCGATCGCCGCTGCGATCGGGGCATAGGGCAGGTAGATCTCGAAGGCGCCGATCACCTCGCCGTCGGTGGCGTTGAGGGTGCCCTCCCCGTCGACGTGCAACGGCACGTAGACCGCGAGCAGCTCACCGAAGTCGCGCTCCTCGAACTCCTCGGGGGCGGACAGATCGGTGAGCTCGGAGGTCACCTGGCCGTCGAAGCTGCCGCGCAGCAGGTCGTTGCCGGGGAACCACCGGGTCCGCAGCTCCTCGTTGTCGGAGTAGACCAGCCAGTGCTCGCGGTTCCACACCTTCAGCCGCACGATGCCGTTGCGGGTCAACGCGCTCGACAGCGCGGCGTCCAGCTCGGCGACGCGCTCGGCGCTGAGGGGCACGAAGTCCTGGGTGAGGTCCTCGGGCGTGAGCAACGGAATGATGCCGATGCCGGCGGCGACCTCTGCGGTGCGCACGGCGTCGTCGAGCGCTCGATCCTGCACGGTCGTGCGCAGCACCGCGCCGAGCACGATGCCGAGGGCGACGACCAGCACCAGGCTGAGCACGGCGAAGCGTGTGAGCAGGCTCGTGCGGTGGGAGTCGGTTCGAAGGACCACGTCATCTGGTCGGCCGTCGAACCGGACGACTGAACGATTCAGGAAGATCTGCTCATGAATCAGGTCGTACGACTCACTGGTCGACCCGAGGCGCGTTCAGTCGTCGGGCTCCCACCCGCACGTCGACGCGACCTCGCCGAACAGCATGCGCTTGTGGGTGGCGATCACGGAGCGGTCCTTCGGTGCCATGGCCGCCGCCAGCTCGATCGCCCGGTCGAGCACCTCGGACTCCGCCGCGGTGTGCTCGACGATGCCAAGTGCCGCGGCGTCGGCGGCGGTGTAGCGGCGACCGGTGAGGATCGCGTCGTGCGCCGCGGCGCGTGGCAGCCGCGCGGTCACCGCCGCGAACATGGCATCGGTCAACGGCAGTCCCAGGTCGACCTCGGGCAGGCACCAGTAGCCCCGGTCGTCACGCATGACGCGGACGTCGCAGGCGCAGCTGAGCATCGCTCCCCCGGCGAAGGCGTGTCCGTTGATGGCGGCGACGGTGTACGCCGGCAGCAGGTACAGCCGGCCGAGCAGGCGATGCACGAGGGCGACGATCTCGCCCGACTCGTCGGGGTGCGCGGACATGCGGTCCAGGTCGAGCCCGTTGCTGAAGAACCTGCCGGTGCCGGTCACCACCACGGCGAGCGGGCCGTCGCTGGACTCGAGCTCACCCAGCGCCTGGTGCCAGCGGAAGAGGCTCTCCAGGTTGAAGCGGTTCTCGTCATCGCTCATCTGCAGCACGGCGACGTCGCCGTGGCGGGTGACGGTGAGGGTGCTCATCGGGTCACCTCCAGCGGCAACGACAGCAGCGAGTTGTTGAGGTTGGAGCGCTGCCGTTCGACCGGACCGGCCAGCTCGACGTCCGACCACCGGTTCAGCATCTCGTCCAGGAAGATCCGCCCCTCGAGACGGGCCAGGTGCACGCCCAGGCAGAAGTGCTCGCCGATGCCGAAGGCCAGGTGCGGGTTGGGGCTGCGGTGGATGTCGAAGCGGTGCGGGTCCTCGAACACCGCCTCGTCGCGGTTGGCCGAGGTGTACATCATGGCCAGCTTGTCGCCCGCTGCGATCGGGATGCCCGCCAGCTCGGTGTCCTCGCTCGCGGTGCGTCGGAAGTAGTGCAGCGGGTTGTCCCAGCGCAGCACCTCCTCGACGGCACCGGGCAGCAGCGAGCGGTCCGCACGCAGCTCGGCGAGCTGGTCGGGGTGCTGCAGCAGCGCCAGGATCGCATTGCTCAGCAGCGTCCGGCTCGTGTCGTTGCCGGCCACGACCAGCTGCACGAAGAAGCTGCCGAACGCCAGATCGGTCATCGGCTCGCCGTCGAACTCGGCCGCGAGCAGCAGCGTGATCAGGTCCTCCTGCGGATCCTCGCGGTGCGCCGCGGCGAGCTCCATCGCGAACATCGCCATCGCGATCGAGCCGTTCATCGAGTCGGCTTCGCCGCTGACGATGGCCTCGGCCCAGCTGTGGATCTTGTCGCGGTCCTCGGGCGGGATGCCCACGAGCTCACCGATCACCTGCGAGGGGATGTAGGCGCAGAGGTCGTGCACGGCCTCGACCCGGCCGTCGCCGGCGGCGTCGATGATCTCGCCGCAGACCTTGCGGATGCTCGGCTCGAGACCGGCGATGACCCGGGCGCGGAAGTGCGCCGACAGCGACTCGCGGTGCTCCGCGTGTCGTGGCGGGTCCATGGCCAGCAACATGTCCTGCATCATCGCCAGCGAGTCGGCGTCGAGGTCCTCGAGCACGACGCCGCCCTTGGCGGCGGAGAAGAGGTTGGGGTGCCGGGACACCTCGACGACGTCCGCGTGGCGCATGACCGCCCAGTACTCGGTGCCGTCGGGCATCGGTTGGCGGTGCACCGGGTCGCTCCGACGCAGCTCCTCGAACAGCTCGTGAGGAGCACCGTGCACGTACAGCTCGGGATCGTAGATGTCGGTCATACGGGCGGGAGCGTATCGATCAACTCGCGGGCGCGTCCGAACACCGCGTCGAGCATCGGCTCGGTCAGCCGGCCGGTGAAGGTGTTCTGCTGGCTGACGTGGTAGCTGCCCAGCAGCACCCGTCCGTCAGGGGCGACCGCTTCGGCGCCGTGTGCGAACCCGGGCCGGCGCTCGAATCCCAGCACCCTCGCCGCCTCGGCCCAGCCGAACGCCCCCAGCGCCACGACCACCCGGGCGTGCACGAGCAGCTCCAGCTCGGCATCGATGAAGGGCCGGCAGGCGTCGCGCTCGGCCGGGGTCGGCTTGTTGGCGGGCGGCGCGCACTTCACCGGCGAGGTGATCCACGCGCCGGCCAGCTCCAGCCCGTCGTCGCGGTCGACCGACGTCGCCTGGTTGGCGAAGCCGGCGCGGTGCAGCGCGGCGTAGAGCCAGTCGCCCGAACGGTCCCCGGTGAACATGCGTCCGGTGCGGTTGGCGCCGTGTGCCGCCGGTGCCAGTCCGACCACGATCAGGCCGGCGTCGGGGTCGCCGAAGCCCGGCACGGGGCGACCCCAGTACTCCTGGTCGCGGAAGGCCGCACGCTTCTCGATCGCCACCTGCTCGCGCCAGGCCACGAGCCGCGGGCAGGCCCGGCACTCGACGATGCGCGACTCGAGCTCGGCGAGCGCCCGCCGGCGCCCGGACTGCGACCGGGTGTCCACGGCCGGCGAGCATAGGATCCGCCGCATGGCCCGTCGCTCCCCCGCCGCCCCCACCCTGGTCCTGCTGGTCCGCCACGGCCAGACCGCCACGACGGGCACCGTGCTGCCGGGCCGGGCCAAGGGGCTGCACCTGGCCGACACGGGCATCGCCCAGGCGCAGGCCGCCGCGGACCGCATCGGGGCGCTCGACCGCATCGACGCGGTGTACGCCTCGCCGCTGGAGCGCACCCGGGAGACCGCCGCACCCATCGCCGCGGCGACCGGCCAGAAGGTGCAGGTCGCCAAGGGCCTGCTCGAGTGCGACTTCGGTGAGTGGACCGGCAAGAAGCTGTCCCTGCTGCGCAAGAAGCCCGAGTGGTCCACGGTCCAGAACCGACCGTCGATCTTCCGCTTCCCCGGCGGTGAGTCGTTCGCCGAGATGCAGCTGCGCATCTGGAACGAGCTGGAACGGCTCGTCGCTGCGCACCCCGGCCAGCGCGTCGTGGCGGTCTCGCACGCGGATCCCATCAAGGCGGCGGTCGCGATGGCCACCGGGGTGCACCTGGACCTGTTCCAGCGCATCGTCATCTCGCCGTGCTCGATCACGCCGCTGCTGTTCACCCCCGGTGGCCCGATCGTGCTGGCGGTCAACTCCACGGGCGACGACCTGCGCACCCTCGCCCCCTCCTAGATTGGCAAGGGCGTGGACCTCCAGTTCGACTTCGACCAACTCGACTCCTTCATCCCCGGCGCCGTCGGCGAGCCGGGCCAGCGCGTCTTCTACCTGCAGGCCCGCCGAGGCGAGCAGGTGGTGTCGTTCCGCTGCGAGAAGGAGCAGGTCGGCATGCTCGGGCGCTACCTGGGCCAGCTCGCCAGCGCCATGGGCTCGCCCGATCCCGAGCGCGACATCGCCGGGCTGATCGAGCCCGTCGTGCCGGAGTGGATCGTCGGCACGATCTCGGTCGGGGTCGACGAGTCGAGCGGCGTGATCCAGGTGACGACCGAGGAGCTCGTGCCCGACGAGGTGGAGCTGGTCCTCTCCGACGACCTCACCGAGGACGACATCGAGGACCTGCTCGAGGAGCCACCCGAGGGCGCCCAGGCTCGCTTCACGCTGCGCATCGGTCAGGCGGCGGCGTTCGCCGAGGCGGCCGAGGAGCTGGTCTCCGCAGGACGCCCGCCGTGTCGGCTCTGCGGCCGCCCGATCGGCGCCGAGGGCCACGCCTGCCCCCGCTGGAACTGAGCTCGTGCTCGAGCCCGAGGAGTTCGACGGGGAGGACGGGCCCGCCGACGAGCCCGACGACGGCTGGGTCGCGGTCGACTGGGTCGACGACGACGACGAGGAAGTCGAGGACCACTCGGACGACTCGGACGACGACGGCATCGAGTTCACCTACGACGCCACGCTGGCGCCGGACGACCCTGCCATGGCCGAGCTGCTCGAGCGCGGCGAGATGGAGATCCTCGGCCTGATGCCCTGGTCGAGCAACGGGACCTACCTGGTGCAGCTGGAGCGCGGCGACGAGCACGCGCCGGCGATCTACAAGCCGGGCAGGGGCGAGCGCCCGCTGTGGGACTTCCCCGAGGCGCTGTGGAAGCGAGAGGTCGCCGCCTACGAGCTGTCCGAGCAGCTGGGCTTCGCCCTGGTGCCGACCACCGTCGCCCGCCACGCCGCGCCGATGGGCCCCGGTTCGGTGCAGGCGTTCGTGCCTGCGCAGTTCGCCGAGCACTACTTCACGATCCGTGAACGCGACGAGCTGGCCGCGCCGCTGCGCCGGCTGTGCGCCTTCGACCTGGTCGCCAACTCGGCTGATCGCAAAGGCGGGCACTGCCTGATCGATCTGGCGGGACGCATCTGGGCGATCGACAACGGGCTCACGTTCCACGACGAGTTCAAGGTGCGCACCGTGCTGTGGGACTTCGCGGGCGAGCCGATCCCCGCCGAGGTCGCCGAGGCGGTCGCTGCACTGATCGACTCGGGACCCGGTGAGGCGCTGTGCGCGCTGCTCAGCCCACCCGAGCTCGAGGCGATGCTGGACCGGGCCCGAGCCGTCCTCGCCGGCGGGCACTACCCCCACGACCCGACCGGCCGCCGCTACCCCTGGCCGTTGGTCTGAGCCGACGGAACGACGGGGCCGGACGAGCGCCGGCACTGCACTTCCGTCGGTCGGATCAGGGACCCTCGAACTTGATCGTGTCGTCCATCCGGACGAGCTCGCGTTGCGCCGCCTGCACCAGGTCCTCGCGGTTCCAGGGGATGCCGACCGCCACGGTGAACACGTTGCCACCCCAGGAGTAGGCGTAGCCGACGTACAGGCGCTCGCTGAGCTGCTCGGTGAAGTCGACCTCGACACGGCCACCGGAGCGTTGTGACACACCGATCTGGATCGGGGCTCCCCCGTTGAGCTGCGTGAGCGCCGTACGGAGGATCTCGTCGTCGTTGGCTCCCAGATGGCCGAGATCGGTCAGCAGCATCGCGTCGTAGCGCAGCTCGACGCCGACGCCTCCGTAGGCCCAGTACGTGACGCTCGCGGGAGCAGCGATGTTGCGCGGCGGGCGTGGCCCGTCGATCAGGTTGATCCTCGGCATCTCCCACCACACGGTGACGCCGCCGGCGGTCGTGGAGAGTCGTTGCCGATCCGGCAGGTAGTCGGCGCCGACGTCGACCTGCGGCACCTGGGTGGGATCGATCGGCTCCGGCGACTCCGAGGTGATCCTCGCGTCGAACACCGACACCCCGCACTGCTCGACCGCGAAGACGTCGATCGCGTTCTGCTGCGCGCGCCCCTCGCCGGGCACGAGCTGCTGGTTCTCCTCGGGCGTGTTCCAGAGCTCGTCGCTCTGCGCCTGCAGCGCTGCGGCGATCGCCGGCGGCGCCGTTGCGATGGCCGTTCGGAGCGCCTCGGTCATCTCGGGCCCGAGGCTGTCCACACCCCAGAGAGCGGAGATGGTCGCGAGGGCCCCGCACAGCTCGGTCACCCGATTGGAGACGCCGACACGTTTGGCCGGTGTCGAGTCCACCACTCCGCAGGCCGACACGATGACCGCCACGGCCACGACCGCCCACATCTGGCGACCAGCCCACCGACTCCTCACTCCCATCACACGACCCTATGCCAGCGACCAGCATGAGGCGCACGGCGCCAGACCCGCCGCGCAGCGCGCGCCTTCAGCCCGCCAACCGGACCTCGAGCTGGTCCAGGATCAGCTGCAGTCCCCAGTCGAACTCGTCGCCGTAGTCGTAGCCCTGGCCCATCACCCGGGTGTGCAGCATCTCGGCCATGTTCGGGTACTGCTCCGCGGGCAGCAGCTCGTCGACCTGGGCGGCGAAGCCGTCGACGTCACCGTCGGCGGCGAAGGGCAAGTTGACCTCAGTCAGCACGAAGCCGTCGACGTAGGCATCGAGCACCGAGAACGCGTGCGCGGCCAGCTCGAGGGAGAATGGGCCCCGGTTCGGTGCAGGCGTTCGTGCCTGCGCAGTTCGCCGAGCACTACTTCACGATCCGTGAACGGGACGAGCTGGCCGCGCCGCTGCGCCGGCTGTGCGCCTTCGACCTGGTCGCCAACTCGGCCGATCGCAAAGGCGGGCACTGCCTGATCGATCTGGCGGGACGCATCTGGGCGATCGACAACGGGCTCACGTTCCACGACGAGTTCAAGGTGCGCACCGTGCTGTGGGACTTCGCGGGCGAGCCGATCCCCGCCGAGGTCGCCGAGGCGGTCGCTGCACTGATCGACTCGGGACCCGGTGAGGCGCTGTGCGCGCTGCTCAGCCCACCCGAGCTCGAGGCGATGCTGGACCGGGCCCGAGCCGTCCTCGCCGGCGGTCACTTCCCGCACGACCCGACGGGCCGCCGCTACCCCTGGCCGTTGGTCTGAAGGGGTCGCTCGAGACCGACGAACCTCCGGGGCTTGCCGGTCGCACGGTCACGTGGCAGACCGGGCACCGGCCGCACCTCGACGGCTGGTTCGGCCAGGCCGGCGCCGGTGAGCGCGACGCGCAACGAGTCGCGCAACGCAGCGGCGTCGAATCCGCCGGCCGCCACCACATCGACATCGATGCCGTCGGCGCGCTGGCGCACCTGGTATTCGTACACGCTCGGGTCCTTGACCATGGTCGACCGCACTGCGAGCGGGTGTACGACGATGCCGCCGTCGTAGCAGAAGGGCTCGTCGTGGCGGCCGTCGACCACGGCACGCAACCGTCCGTCGGGGTGCGGTCCCGGCACCTCGACGAAGCGGTCGGTCAACTCGTAGCGGATCAGCGGCTGGGTGTGGTTGTGCAGGTTGGTGACCAGCACCTTGTCGGCCACGGTCCCCGGGGCGACCGGCTGGTGCTGGTGGTCGACGAGCTCCACGATGCAGGAGTCGGTGGCGAACACGATCGCCGACTCCCCCGGCGGGGCGACCCCGCACAGCCCTTCCGAGCAGCCGAAGGTGTTCGTCACCGGCATGCCGAACGCGGTCTCGATCGCCGCACGGTCCCGATCGCCGAGCGCCTCGCTGGTGGCACCCACCGAGAGTGGTGCGATCTGGAGGCGGCCGGCGGCGCGCTCGGCGGCGAGCTGCACGAGGATGCTCGGGTAGGCGACGAGCAGCAGCGGTGCCAGCTCGTTGAGGCGCTGCACGATGGCGGGCAGCGCCAGCGTGGCAGGCACCGACGTCAGCGCTACCGGGCCACCGACCCCTCCGGCCAGGGCGGCGACCGCGGCGCTGCCGTGCACCGTGGCGCCACCCGCCACGATCGCACCAGGCAGCGGCGACTCGGGTGTCACGCCCATGAGCTCGAGCGTCGCCATGGTGCCCCGGGTGATGCTCAGCACGTACTCGGTGAACTCGGGGGCGTCGTAGACGAACACACCCCGGGTTCCCGAGCTGCCGCCCGATGCCATGACGACGTAGCGCCCGCCCAGGTAGCGCATCTCGGTCGGAGCGGCGGCGACGTGCTCGTCGACCGCGGTGCGCGACAACCCAGTCACCGTCAGCACCTCGTCGAAGTGGTCCAGCATCTCGGGCTTCGTCATGGTCGGCAACGACGGCAGGGCCTCCAGCGTCACCTCACGCGGATCGATGCCACCCAGCCGCTCGCGGTGGAACGGCGAGTGCTCGGCGGCATGCGCGAGCAGCGCTCTCAGGCGCCGCTGCTGCAGCTCACCGAGACGGTCGGCCGTCCAGGACATGCGATCGATGGCCGCCGGACCGGCTGCCATCAGCTCGGCGGTGTGCCGCTGCTGGTCGTAGGGCCTCGGGGTCGGGGCGACCAGGGTCATGAGGGTCCTCCGGTGTCGGTGGCGCCGAGCAGGCGCAGCATGATCAACACCCGCTCATCCATGTCGGGTGGGTCGTGCACCGCCAGGTCCTCGAGCGCGACCCCCAGATCGAGCGAGATCGCGCTGAAGGCGAGTGTGCGTGCCGACACGCCGGCCGCCATCGCCGGCACGACGTCGATGAGCTCGGCGAACACCTCGGTCAGCCGGTCGAGCGACTCGCGGTGCGCCTCGAGGTAGCGGCGCCGCAGCTGCTCGTCGCGCGCTGCCAGCACGCGGAACTCGATCAATGCGAGCCGCCAGCCCGGATCCGCCGCGCTGCGGGTGATCAGCTCCTCGACGAGGGCCCGCACCGGATCGCCACCGGTGGACCGGGCCGACGACAGCTCGCGCACGTGGCGCTGGGCGCGGTCGTCGCTGCGGCGCTGCAGGGCCGCCAGGAACAGGTCGGCCTTGGAGTCGAAACGGGAGTACACCACGCCCTTTGAGAAGCCGGCGACCTCGGCGATGCGATCGAGCGAGGCCGCTGCGTACCCGACCTCGGCGAACACCGACACTGCGGCATCGAGCACCGCCTCCCGATTGGCAGCCGCTTGCTCTGCGCGACTGCGACGCGCCGGCGCCGCGCGCTCGGGGGTCGGGCTGCCCGTCCATCCATCTTCCATACTGTAAGTATTGCAATACCGTTGGTATCCGTCAAGGATCGGGTTTCGCTCATCCAGCCAACCGAACCTCGAGCTGGTCCAGGATCAGCTGCAGTCCCCAGTCGAACTCGTCGCCGTAGTCGTAGCCCTGGCCCATCACCCGGGTGTGCAGCATCTCGGCCATGTTCGGGTACTGCTCAGCCGGCAGCAGCTCGTCGACCTGGGCGGCGAAGCCGTCGACGTCACCGTCGGCGGCGAAGGGCAAGTTGACCTCGGTCAGCACGAAGCCGTCGACGTAGGCATCGAGCACCGAGAACGCGTGCGCGGCCAGCTCGAGGGAGAACCCGTCAGCGCGCAGGCAGCCGAGCACCGCCTCGTGGTGTGCCGTCAGCGACGGGCCCGGCAGGCGCGACTCGAGCAGGCCGAGCGCCCAGGGATGCGCCGACAGCACCGAGCGCGCCGAGTGGGCGCGGCGGACCATCTGCGCCCGCCACGGCTCGCCCACCTCGGGGCGCTCGATGCGGGCGAAGGCCCACTCGACGAGCGCATCCAGCAGCGCCTCCTTGTTGGCCACGTGGTGGTACAGCGACATCGCCTCGACGCCGAGCTCCTTGGCCACGTTGCGCATGCTCAGCGCGGTGAGCCCGCCTCGGTCGGCCACGCGCACGGCGGCCTCGATGATGAGCTCGGAGCTGAGTGCGGGGCGGCGGGACATGGCGACCAGTCGGGAGGTTGCGGACTTACGGTCGTAAGGTTACCGTACGGCCGTACGACTTACGGCTGTAAGGAGCCTGATGCGAGCAGCAGTGGTGACGAGGTACGGCCCGCCGGAGGTCATCGAGGTGCGCGACGTCCCCGACCCGGTCGCGGGCAAGGGCCAGGTCCTCGTCCGGGTGCACGTCGCCGCGGTCACCTCCGGCGACGCACGGATCCGCAGCGCGACCTTCCCGCGGGGCTTCGGCCTGCCGGGTCGCCTGGCGTTCGGCGTGCGACGGCCGCGACGCCCCGTGCTCGGCAGCGCGTACGCCGGCGTCGTCGAGGCGGTGGGACCGGGGGTGACCTCGTTCGCCGTCGGCGACCGCGTCACCGGCATGGCGGGGCTCCGCCTCGGCGCCCACGCCGAGCTCCTGGCGGTCGCCGCGGACAAGGTGGCCGCGTTGCCGGCCGGTGTGTCCGACGGTGACGCAGCCGGCGCGCTGTTCGGCGGCACCACCGCGCTCTACTTCCTGCGAGACCGCGGCTCGGTCGCTCCGGGCATGTCGGTGCTGGTCAACGGCGCCGCCGGCGCGATCGGCACCAACGCGGTGCAGCTCGCACGCCACTTCGGCGCAGAGGTCACCGCCGTGTGCAGCGCCGCCAACGCGCCGCTCGTCACCGAGCTGGGCGCAGCGCGGGTGATCGACTACACCACGACCGACCTCACCTCGATCCCGGACCGCTTCGACGTGGTGCTCGACGCCGTCGGCAACCTCACCATCGCCTCGGGCCGCCGGCTGCTCGCCGACGGCGGCAAGCTGCTGCTGGCCGTCGGGAGCCTGGCCGACACGCTGCGGGCACGGGGCGACGTCGCGGCGGGCAGCTCGAAGGAGCGCGTCGTCGACATCGACCTGCTGCTGGCGCTGCTCGAGGACGGCACCCTGCGGACCGTGATCGACGAGTCGTTCCCGCTGGACGACATCGTGGCCGCCCACCGGCGCGTGGACACCGGCCACAAGGTCGGCAACGTCCTGGTCACGATGACGGGCTGACCGCTGGCGCACCAGAGCCTGGACGCGAACGACCCCCGGCCGGAGCCGGGGGTCGTTCGTCGTTCCGGGCGGTGCGTGGGCTCAGCGGCCCTGCAGCGCCTCGATCAGCTTGGGCAGCACCTTGTGCACGTCGCCCACGATGCCCAGGTCGGCGACCGAGAAGATCGGCGCCTCGGGATCCTTGTTGATCGCGATGATGTTCTTCGAGCCCTTCATGCCCACCAGGTGCTGGGTGGCGCCCGAGATGCCGGCGGCGATGTACACCGTCGGCTTCACGACCTTGCCGGTCTGACCCACCTGGTAGGAGTAGGGCACCCAGCCGGCGTCCACGATGGCGCGGGAGGCGCCGGGAGCTGCGGACAGCAGCTTCGCCAGGTCCTCGACCAGCTGGTAGTTGTCCTTCTCACCGAGGCCACGGCCACCGGCGACGACGACCGCGGCGTCGTCCAGGCTCGGGCCGGTCTTCTCCTCGACGAAGCGGTTGGTGATCGTCGGAGCACCGGTCGCGCCCAGATCGGGCACCGCCAGCTCCTCGACCGCAGCCGCGCCGCCACCGGTCTCCTCGGCAGCGAACGACTTGGGCCGCACCAGGAAGATGCCCACCTTGTCGGTGGTGAACTTGGTGATCACGTCGGTGGTGCCACCGAAGATCGGCTCGACGCCGGCGAGCGCGCCGTCGCGCTCCACCAGGTCGACGACGTTGGTGATGACCGGCGCATCGGCCTTGACCGAGAGGCGACCGGCGACGTCACGGCCGTCGTAGCTGGTGGCGAGCAGCACGGCGTCGGGGCCGTTGCCGGCCTCGATCGCAGCGGCGATGGCCGCAGCGACAGGGGCGCCGAGCAGCTTGCCGTCGGTGCCGGGCACCGTCAGGACCTTGGTCGCGCCGTGGGCGCCGACGGCACCGGCGATGTCACCGCCGGCGGCGGTGACGACCTCGACGGTGTCGCTCAGGGTGCGGGCCTTGGCCAGCAGCTCGAGGGTGGTGTTGGAGACGGTGCCATCGGCGGCTTCGCCGAACACCCAGATCTTGGAAACAGTCATGTCGTTCTCTTCCGTTCTCAGCGTGTCCGGCTCAGATGACCTTGAGCTCGTCGAGGAACTCGACGATCTTGCCGAAGGCCTCGCCGTCGTCCTCGATGATCGTGCCGGCCTCGCGGGCCTCGGCCTGGGCGACCTCGACGATCTCCTGGCCACCGCCGGCCCAGCCGACGGAACCTGCGTCGATGCCGAGATCGGCGACCTTGACCTCGTCGACCGGCTTGGACTTGGCGGCCATGATGCCCTTGAAGGACGGGTAGCGGGGCTCGACCACACCAGCGGTCACCGAGACGACCGCGGGCAGCGGGCTCTCGACCTCGTCGTAGCCGGCCTCGGTCTGGCGCTGCACCTTGACGGTGGAGCCGTCGACGGTGATCTCCTTGGCGAAGGTGACCGACGGCAGCGACAGCAGCTCGGCGATCTGCTCCGGCACGACGCCGGTGTAGCCGTCCGACGACTCGGTCGCGGTCAGGATCAGATCCGCGGAACCGGCCCGCTCGATGGCCTTGGCGAGCACCTTGGCGGTGCCCAGCGCGTCGGTGCCGGCGAGGGCGTCGTCGCTGACCAGCACGGCCTTCGCAGCGCCCATGGCCAGCGCGGTGCGCAGGCCGCCGACCTCGGAGTTGGGAGCCATCGACACCAGGGTGACCTCGCCACCGCCGGCTGCGTCGACCAGCTGGAGCGCCATCTCGACGCCGTAGCTGTCGGACTCGTCCAGGATCAGCTTCCCGTCACGCTTGAGGGTCTTGGTATTGGGATCCAACGCACCCGGGTCAGCCGGGTCCGGGATCTGCTTCACACACACGACGACGTTCATGGGCTGGATTCTGCCGCGAGCTACCCGCGGGTAACAAACTGCCGTCGGGGGTGCGGATCCGGTGCACACTGCAGCCCGTGCAGATCCGCTTGGTGGTGAACCCCCACGCCTCCACGACGACGCCGCAACGCTGGCGACAGGTCGAGGCCGTGCTCGCGTCGCGCCACCAGGTGACGCTCGTGACCACGGAGCACCGCGACCACGCGACCGAGCTGACCCGCGCCGCGGTCGACGACGGCGTCGACGCCGTTGCGGTGCTCGGCGGCGACGGCACGCTCAACGAGGTGGCCAACGCACTCGTCGGGACCCGCGTCGTGCTGTTCGCCTTGCCGGGTGGCGGCACGAACGTGTTCTGCCGGACCCTCGGACTGCCCGACGATCCGGTCGCCGCGGCCGAGCAGCTGCTCGACGCGCACGACCGTGGCTCCACGAGGCGCATCGGCGTCGGCACCATCGACGGCACGGGACCGCTGGGACGCGATCGCCGTCACTTCGTGTTCCACACCGGCGTCGGCTGGGACGCCGCGGTGGTCGCGGTGGTCGAACGGCACGCCTCGCTCAAACGCCGCCTCGGCCACCTGCTGTTCGTCTACGCAGGCCTTCGCACGTTCCTGACCACCTACGACCGCCGCCGGCCCCATTTCCGCCTGGAGATGGACGACGGCACCAAGGTCCACGACGCCTTCTTCGCGATCGTGATGAACAGCGACCCGTACACGTTCGTGGGCCACCGCCCGTTCGTCGTCGACCCGACGAACGACGCCACCACGGCGTTCACGGTCGTGGCGCTGCGGTCCATGCGGATCCGACACTTCCTTGCGGTGATGGCCGACGCGCTGCGCGGCCGCGGCCTGCGCGAGCGGCCCACCCTGGTGCTGCGCCGCGGCGTGACGGGCGTGACGGTGCGGCGCACCACCTCCCTGCCCTACCAGGTCGACGGCGACCACCTGGGCGACGCCGCCGAGCTGCGCATGCACCACCGCCCCGATGCGTTGAGCGTGGTCATGCCCGAACGCGATCGGCCCGGGGTGCGCACATGAGCGCCGAGTTCACTCCGCTGCGCGGCGGCGCCGGCACCTCGCTCATGGGCGCGCTCGGCGCGCCACCGCTCGAGCAGGCCGGCTACGTCGAGGTCGAGCTGGCCGTGTCGGGCACCGCGCACACCTGGACCAGCCGCGACGCCGTGTTCCCGCGCGACGGCCGGTTCGTGCTCGAGCGCGGCGCCCCGGCGTCGTACCGGACCAGGGTGGTCGTGCGTCGACCCTCGGACCCGGCGAGCGCGAGCGGCGTGGTCGTGCTCGAGTGGCTCAACGTCTCCAGCGGCGCCGACGCCGCACCGAGCTGGGGCTTCCTGGCGCCCGAGATCGTGCGCCGTGGCCACGTGTGGGTGGGACTGTCGGCGCAGAAGGCGGGCATCGAGACCGCACCGGCGCTCGTGGACGTCGGCGGCGTCGACCTGCGCGGGCTGCGCCAGGTCGACCCCGAGCGCTACGGCGACCTGCACCACCCCGGCGACGCGTGGTCCTACGACCTGTTCACCTCGGTCGCACGGGCGCTGCGCTACGGCGGACCCACCTCGCCGCTGGCCGACCTGCAGGTGACGCGACTGATCGCGGTCGGCGAGTCGCAGTCGGCCTACACGCTCACCACCTACCTCAACGGCGTGCAGCCCGACGAGGGTGCGCTCGACGCCTGCCTGGTGCACAGCCGAGGCGGCCCGGCGGCGCCGCTCGACGGGCCCGACGGCCGCATCGACCTGGAGGCCGGCCGCCACGATCCGCCGGTGCGGATCCGAGACGACCTGGACATCCCGGTGCTCGTGCTCGAGACCGAGACCGACGTGCTCGGACACCTGGACTACCTGCCGGCCCGCCAGGACGACCACGAACGGTTCCGCCTCTGGGAGGTCGCCGGCACCGCGCATGCGGACCGTTCCCTGGTCGGCGACTTCGAGGCCGTGCTCGGCTGCGCCACCCCGGTCAACCGTGGTCAGCAGCGCTTCGTCGTCCGAGCAGCGTTTGCGCACCTGGCCGACTGGGACGACGCCGTCGTCCCACGGGCCGATCGTCTGGCGATCGTCGATCACGCCGACGGTGCAGCCACGTACGCGGTCGACGACGCCGGCAACGTGCGTGGTGGCGTGCGCACCCCGTGCGTCGACGTGCCCGTCGATCAGCTGTCCGGACTCGCCGCTCCCGGCGCGAACCGGGTGTGCATGCTGTTCGGCCGGACCGTCGCACTGGCCGAGGACGAGCTCCGGCGCCGCTACCCGAGCCGACGCGACTTCCTGGACGCGTACACCGCCGCGACCGATGCGGCGATCGCGGCCGGCGTGATCCTGACCGAGGACCGCGACGAAGTCCTGGCCGACGCCCGGGACGAGCTCATCACCTGGTGACCCCGCCGGTCCGAGTCCTCGCTCAGGTGACCGACGCGGTTCGATTCCACGGAATCGCGGTCTGGCCGACATGCCGGGTCGGCAGCGATCCCGTCGTCCGCGGAGCCGGCTCGACGGGGCAGTCGAGTCGGCGCCTCAGGTGAGCGGCATCGAGCTGGCGACGTGGTGCTGGTGGATCTGCGCCCCGACGATGGCACCCTGCTGGTCATCGCTCGGCCCCGACCCCCGGAACTGCTCGACCGACTCGACGTCCTCCCAACTCTCGAAGACGTTGACCCTGTCGTCCTCCAGCGGATCCGCCGACAGGTGGAAGTCCAAGCAGCCCGGAGCACTTCGAGCAGCCTCGATGACGGGGCGACACGCGTCGAGATACTGCTGGCGTTGCCCCTCGTTCACCCGGAGCCACCCAGCGACGATGATCATGCGGGCACCGTATCCCCGCCGGGGTCCCCCATCGCCCGTCATTCGCCATCGACAGGCGGCACGTCCCCGGAGTTGCGGGGCAGCCTGCGCGGCGTGCTCAGGCGCGCCCCGAAGGTGCCGAAGGGCGCCCACGATGCAGGTCCCGCTGCGCTGACCGGAAGAGGCAGTACGCACCAGTCGCGACAACGACGATCATTCCCAGAGCGGCCGTCGACCCTCCTAGGAGCATCAGCGGGAACACCAACAGATGGTCATCGTCCAGCGCCCTTCCTGAGCCCGGGGAGCACGGCACGAGGTTGCACTCGTCGCCCACCAGGGCCGTCGGCACGAAGAACAGCGCCGTTCCCACGGCGAGCAGGACGATGCCGCACCGAATGACGAACGCTGGCCGAGGTCGCGTTCGCCCTGAAGCCAGGGACTCACCCACCGCAGCAGGGTCTCACGTACCGTCGACGGTCAGCCAGCACCTCCTCGCCTGCGCGTCCCCGATGTGCCGCTCGGTCACGGTCGCGAATGACATCGTGCCGGCGGTCTGGGGCATTCGCTGCACGACGCCCCGGCCACGCCACAGCCGGCATCCTCGGACCCAGACGACTGGAATCCGGTCCGTCCGGTCCGGGAATCGAGGTTTGGCGGCGCCAACGGGGTGTGGCGAGATTGCTTGCTGGAGAGTTCGGTAGGGGGCAGGGTCGTCGACTGCAGGTTGGGGGGTCAGGCGGCGTCTGAGGCCGTCGTGTCGAGGCGCGGTGCGGCGAGGCGACCCAGGGCGATGGTCGCCGCCACCATGCCGGCGAGCGCCGCCAGCAGCAGCACGTCGGAGGCCCGGCCCACGTGCAGGGTCTCGCGGTACGCGGTCAGGCCCAACGCCATCGCGATGATCGGCTTGAGCACCGTGACGGTCGGCAGGCTCGTCTGGACGTCGCCCGCCTGGTAGCTCGACTGCTGCCAGAAGGTGCCGAGCGACGCCGTGACGGCCATTCCCCAGAGCTCCCAGCTGGCCAGCCCGGCGAGCACGCCGTCGCCGAAGCCGCTGATGGCCGACTTGGTCAGCGGCGCGGACAGGCCGAGCAGCGTGCCGGCCGCGACGGCGAGCACGAGCGACCGCTTCGTGCCTCGCGGCAGGGAGCCCGCGGCCCACACGCAGACCACGACCAGCGGGAGGCAGATCACGAGTGCGGGCAACCACGAGGGGAACGGCGGGCGGTCGAGCCCGGCGGCCGGCTCCCCCAGCCGGACGAACACCACGAGCGACAGGATCAGCACCGCCGCCCACGACCACTCCTGACGGGTGAGGCGCCGGGCATCCGACCACGCCGCCAGCGGCAGGGCGACCACCAGCGTCGTGACCAGGATCGGCTGCACGAGCAACAGGCTGCCGACCGCGAGCGCCCACGCCTGGACACCGAAGCCGGCGATGTCGGCCGCGATGCCCGCGACCCACACCGGTCGCCGCACCAGCGCGCCCACCATGCCCGCGCCGAGCGCGTCGGCGTCCGCGACCGTGGCGGCGCCGCGCTGCTGGAGCACCGAGGCGACGGCGAACAGCGCCGCGGCGAGCAGCGACAGGGCGACGGCGAGCAGCACGGGCGAGCCGACTCAGGCGATCGGCGAACCGTCGTACTGCACGTCGAAGAACTGCGCGGCCATCAGGTCCTCGTGGGTCCGGCGGTCCACGCCGATCTGCTTGCGGTACTGGTGCACGTGCTGCAACGACAGCGCCGAGTAGAGCAGCGGCAGGTGGTCGTGCTCCTGGGCGTAGACCCCGCCGGCGCCCTTGGCCGCCTCCAGGTCGTCGTGCGCCCGGCTCGGGTGGCGAAGGATGTCGCGCAGCACCGCTGCGGCGATCATCTTCTTGCGCCCGGCGGGCACCACCACGGTGGTACCCATCTCGGGCGAGAACAGCGCGGTGTCGAGCTCCTCCGCGGTGGCCACGGTGCACCCTGCGGTCGGGCGAGGGTTGCACTCCACCATGTGGTGCGTGCCGTCCTCGGTGACCAGGTAGTCGAAGCTGATCTGGCCGTGCCATCCCAGCTCGGCGGCGATCCGCTGGGCCGCCTCGAGCGTCTCGGGCGGGGTCACGGACTCGAACACGATGCCGCCGCGGTCGTCGATCTCGAGCGGGTGCTCGTAGGTCGAGTGCAGCACCACCTCGCCGTGGTGCACGACGCTCCAGCTGCAGCGGTCGACACCGCGGAGGAACTCCTGGACGAGCCACGGGTTGTCGGGCGTCGGGTGGATGTCGGCTGCGCTGGTCTGCTCGGCGAGCGGACCGGTGTTGGTCACCAGGTCCAGGCCTCCTCGACCGAACGCTGCACGGGCGAACCAGTGCGGCCAGCGTGCGAGCGCGTCGTCCAGCTCGTCGGGTGAGGTGACGGTGATCGTCTCGGCCACGGGCAGGTCGAGCTGCCGGCACAGCTCGGCGAAGCTCACCTTGTCGTGCACACGCTGCAGCGTGGCCAGCTCGGGGAAGAACAGCTCGGCCCGATCGCCCAGCCGGTCCCGGTGCGCCGCCAGGTAGAAGACCTCCTCGAACGCCGGCAGCAGCCAGTCGATCGAGTGCTGCTCCAACAGCTCGGCCACGGCGGCGACGAACTCGTCGGGCTGCTGGGTCGGTGCGGGCACCTCGACGTGGCGGGCCGCGTAGCGCGAGTGCCCGCCGGGCGAGGCTGCGAAGGTGTCGGCGGCGGTGACGTCGTTGCCGGTCTCGCCCAGCTTGTGGATCTCGTCCACGGCGAAGGGCATGCGCGACGTGGTGATGAGGACGTTGCGGGGTGCAGTGGCCATCGGCCGAGGCTACGGCGCCCGACCACGAACGCGGCGTGACCCACCCTCGGGTCGCACGGCTCAGGTCAGGTAGCCGAGCGCCGCGCCGGGCACGTTGGTGATGATGCCGTCGACGCCGAGCGCCGCCAGCTCCACGATGCGGTCGTGGTCGTCGACGGTCCAGGTGTTCACCTGGAGCCCGAGGCCGTGGCAGCGCTCGAGCAGGTCGGCGTCCACGAACGGATCCCACGGGTGGATCGCCATCGCGCCGCGCTCGGCCGCACGCTCGATCGCCGTCGGATCGGCGCTCAGGTCGAACAGCAGCTGGGCGATGTCGATGCTGGGGTCGGCGGCGCGGACCAGGTCGAGGGTCGCCTCGTCGAAGCTCGACACCGAGATCGGCTGGTCGATGCCGGCATCGCGCCGGGACTGCACCAGCGCCACCACGCGTTCGGCGATCCCGGTGTCAGGACGATCGACCTTGATCTCGATGTTGACCCCCATGCCGGCGCACTCGTCGAGCGCCTCGTCCAGCAGCGGAGCGGTCTGGGGGCGCTCCCCGGCCGGGTGCTCGGCGATCACCCGGCCGTCGGCGTACTCGAAGTCGTGGTGCACGACCAGGGCGCCATCCGCGCTCAGGTGCACGTCGAGCTCCACCCAATCCGAACCCTGTTCACGTGCGCCGGCGAAGGCGACGAGGGTGTTCTCCGGATGGTCGGCGGAGGCGCCGCGGTGTGCGTAGATCAGGGGTCGAGCGGAGTTGGACATCTTCTGGAAACTTTTCCTTTACACACTGTGGGACCGGCACTACCTTGGACTTTGTTCACGGATTCACAAGTTCCCAGCCGACGTGGGCCCACCTGAGGGCCGTGGCGGGAAACCTAGGTCCGGGACGACGTGCAACATCCATTCTTCACACGCATCGGACGCGGCTGCCTGCGCGTCCCACCCCCCACGGAGGAACAGTGGCGCTGACCTCGAGCCGCAGCCTGAACACCGCGAACGACTCCTGGCGAGCCGTCTCCTCGTGCCGGGACACCGATCCGGACCTGTTCTTCCCGGTCGGCACCACCGGTCCGGCCCTCGAGCAGATCGCTGCGGCCAAGGCCGTTTGCGACAGCTGCGAGGCCAAGGCCCCGTGCCTGGAGTTCGCGCTGACCACCAACCAGGACTCCGGCGTCTGGGGTGGCACCTCCGAGGAGGAGCGCCGCAAGCTGCGTCGGGCGTGGGTCGCCCAGCAGCGTCGGGCCGCCGCGGCGTCCTGAGCGATCCGCTCGACAGAGCCCCTGCCGGTCCTAGAGACCGACCGAACGGCCTCCCGTACCGGGAGGCCGTGTCGCGTCCGGCTCCGGGGCCCGCACCACCGGCACCGACAACGACACGCGGGTGCCTGCTCGCCCGATCGCTGCGGCCTGCGTGCCGGCGGGCCCGAAGTCGATCGTGCCGTCGAGCTCGGCCACGAGACCCCGCACGATCGACAACCCCAGGCTCGAGGTCTGCTCAGGGTCGAAGTCGGCCGGGATGCCGACGCCGTCGTCGACCACCGCCACGTGCAGGGTGCCGGCGGACTGGCGCATCTCGATGCCGACGCGTGCCGTGTCACCCTCGGCCAGCGTGCCGGGCGGATAGGCGTGGTCCACGACGTTCTGCAGCAGCTCGGTCAGCACGACGGCGAGCGAGGTGGCGGCCGGGGACGGCAGCTTGCCGGCGTCGCCGCTGATGGCGAAGTGCAGCGGCCTGTCGGGAGAGGTCAGCCCCTCCTCCACCATGCGCACCAGCGGCCGTACGACCTCGCCGAGGTCGACCTCGTCGCCGTCCTCGCGCGACAGCGTCTCGTGCACGAGCGCGATCGAGCGGATCCGCCGCACCGACTCCTCGATGGCCGCCTTGGCCGACGGCTCGGTCAGTCGGCGTCCCTGCAGGCGCAGCAGCGACGAGATGGTCTGCAGGTTGTTCTTGACCCGGTGGTGGATCTCCTTGATCGTGGCGTCCTTCGACACCAGCAGGCGGTCCCTGCTGCGCAGCTCGGACACGTCGCGCAGCAGCACCACGGCACCATCGACGCGTCCTTGGTCGATCAGGGGGATGCAGCGCAGCACGATCGTGACGTCGTCGCGCTCGACCTCCTCGACCACCGGGTGCGCGGTGAAGAACGCCCGATAGGTCGCCGCCGACTCGACCCCGAGGTCGGTGAGGTTCTCGCCCTGGATCCGACCCGACACGCCCAGGCGCCGCAGCGCCGAGATGGCGTTGGGCGAGGTGAACGCCACCCGTCCCTGGTCGTCGAGCAGGATCACGCCGTCGCCGACCCGTGGGCCACCGGTGGCGAGCACCTCCTCGTCGTCGAAGGGGAACTCCCCCGCGGCGACCATCCGGGCGAGGCGGTCGAACACCTCCAGATAGACCCGTTCCAGCACGCCGCGCTGACGGGTCATCGACGTGGCCGACTCCCGTGCGAGCACCGCCACGATCCGGTTGCCGAAGCGCACCGGGATGGCGGTGACCCTGATCCGCTCACCCAGCCACATCGACTCGACGACGGTCTCGACGATCTCGCCGCTGGCGGCGGCCTGCGCGACCACCGGCCGCTGCGTCGCATCCATGGTGCGCCCGACGACGTCGTCGAGGAAGAGGGTCTGGCCGGTGTTGGGGCGCACCTGGTTGACGACCAGGAACCGGTTGCGACCCTCGTCGTGCGCGGGCAGCGGCACGTAGAGCAGCAGGTCCGAGAACGACAGGTCCGACAGCGTGCCCCAACCCGCGACGAGCCGTTTGAGGTGCCGCGACGCCTCGGCCTCGACCGGGGGCACCACCAGACCGACGTGCTCGGCGGTGAAGTCCTGGTCGTCGTCGAGGTCCTCGACGTCGGGGGCGTCGTAGTCGGGCTGGGTGTAGCTGGACATGCCGAAGCGCGGCTCGTCGTCACCCCGGTACATGCTCATGACCAGATCCCCTCCCCCAGCCGCAGCAGCCCCGCGAGCGAGTGGATGTCGTCATCGAAGTACGGCACCGACAACGTCAGGTCCGGGATCGACGCCAGCTCCCGTCGCTGCTCGGCTTCTCGTCGGGCCACCACCTGGTAGTCCAGGAAGCTGCGGCCGACCTCGGTCAGCACCGAGCCCATGTGCGCCATGTTCGAGCCGAGCCGTTCGTCCAGCTCGGCGCCGACCTCGGTGCCGTGCTTGGCGAGCACCCTGGCGGACTCCGTCGCAGCCTTGTCCAACAGCAGGTCGGGCAGCACCTTGTTCAACACCAGCGCACCCATGTGGTACTCGCGCTCGGCCAGCAGCGACAGGAAGTAGGCCGCCTCGCGCGACGGTGCGACCTCGAGGGTCGAGACGACCAGGAACGTGGTCTGCGGGCTGCCGAGCAGCTCGGTGACGGCGTGGGCACGCTCGACGAAGCCGTCGTACATCGACTGGAACAGGATGAAGAACTCGGCGATGTCCTCGAGGAACTGGGTGCCGAGGATGCGGTCCGCCACCGTGTAGAACGGCTTGGAGGCGAAGCCCACCACCCGAGAGCGGTACGGGGCGATCAACCAGCGCAGCAGCCGCGACGAGAAGAACTCGGCCATGCGCTCGGGTGCGTCGAGGAAGTCGAGCGCGTTGCGGGTCGGTGGGGTGTCGACGACGATCAGGTCGTAGCGACCCGAGTTGTGGATCTCGTACAGGCGCTCCATCGCCACGTAGTCGTGGCTCTGGACGAACTTGCCCGTGATGTTCTGGTACAGCGGGTTGGCCAGGATGGCGTCACGGGTCGCGGCGTCCGGCGCGTGCAGGCGGATCAGGTCGTCCCAGGACTGCTTGGTGTCCAACATGGCGGCCCACAGCTCGCCCTGCGCCTCGACGCCGGCCTCGTCGAAGGCCGAGTCGGGCACCCGGGTCTCGACGTTGCCGAAGCGCTCCATGCCCAACGCGCTCGCCAGACGTCGGGCGGGGTCGACGGTGAGCACCAGCACCTTGATGCCCAGGCGCGCCGCCGCCGTGGCGCCGAGCGCGGCGGCGGTGGTCGTCTTGCCGACGCCGCCCGAGCCGGTGGAGACCACGATCTCCTTCGCCGCGCACAGCTGCTCGAGCGTCTCGACCTCGCGATCCTGGCGTGCGCGAGCCATCAGAACCCCAGCTCCTCGCCGAGCGCTTCGGCGATCTTCGCGGTCGCTCGCACACCGTGGGAGCGGGTGAACAGGTACGGGAGGTTCAGCACCGGCACACCCGACGGCAGCCCCTCACGCAACCGGGTGAGGTGGCGCACCCGGCTCCGCCGGAGGCTCACGGCCAGCTCGGCGCCCTGCATGACCTGGTCCACGCCCGGGCCCACGCGCTCAGCCAGGGCGGCCATGGCGTCGGGTTCGCGCACCCGGTCGAAGATCGCCTCGTCGCTGCGGGCGAACAGCTCGGGCAGCACCCGGTTGACCACCACCGACGCGACCTCGATGTCGGTCTCCTCGCCCAGGCGGCCGACCAGCTCGAGCGTCTCGGACACCGGCATCTCCTCGGGTGAGGTGACGACCACGACCGCGGTCTGGTCGGGGTCCGTGAGGATCTCGATCATCCAGTCGGTCTGGTTGCGCACCAGCCCCACCTTGACCAGGTCGTTGATGGCGACCGGCGACGCCAGCTGACCGACGACGTGGCCCGTGGCCGACGCGTCCACGACCACCAGGTCGTAGTGGCGCTCGCGGACCTCCCAGGTGAGCTTGCCGACCGTGAGGATCTCCTTCACACCTGGCGCCGCGTTGGCGATGAAGTCGAAGGTGCGCGCCAGCGGACCGACCTTGGCCAGCATCGGCACCTTCAGCTGCAGGCGCAGGTACTCCTTGAGCGAGGCCTCGGTGTCCATCGCCATGGCGAACAGGTCGGGCCGCACCTCGGTGGGCTCGAACGCGAGCGGGCCCACCCCGAAGAAGTCCGCGAGGTCGCCCTTGGAGTCGACCTCGCACACGAGGGTGCGCCGCCCCTGCGCCGCGGCCAGGTGGCCGAGCGCCGAGGCGACCGAGGTCTTGCCGACCCCGCCCTTGCCCGTGACGAACAGGAGCTTGCGGTCCAACAGCCCCAGCGTGGACCGCCGAGCGGGCACGGTCAGCCCGAGAAGCCCATGGGGCGGGACTCGGTGGCGCTGCCCAGCTCCACGTAGGTGATCTTGTCGGCGGGCACGCCGACCTCACGACCCTTGCGGTCCTCGATCCACAGCACACCCTCGCCGGAGCCCAGCGCCGCCTCGACACGCGCCCGGATCTCGGCCCGATCGGTGTCGTCGGCCATCTGGAGCTCGATCTCTCGGGGGGAATAGGTCACGCCGATGCGCACGTCCACGGTGGGGGTCTCCTGGTTCTGCGAAGGAAGCATCACTGTAGTGACCACACCGCGATCCTCGTCGCAGGCCCCCACGCCGACCGTTCTCGGCGAACGCTCAGCCGGGTGACGGCCGGCGCTCAGCTGTGGTCCCTAGGCTCGCCGCCATGAAGCCAGCTGCCAAGTACGGGATCGCCGCCGCGGTCGTCATCGTCGTGTTGGGCGCCGCGGGAGCCTTCTGGTTCCTGCGCGACGACTCGCCCGACGAGGTCAGCCTCGACGCCGCCGTCGGCCAGGTGGCTGACGCCACCACCACGACCGCCGACGGCGACACGTCGACGACCGCCGCCGACAGCGGGGTCGCCGGCACCTGGACCGTGGACACCGAGACCGGCGAGTTCGACTACGAGTCCGCGACCGGCACCTTCGCCGGGTTCCGCATCCAGGAGGAGCTGGCCTCGATCGGTGCCACCGAAGCGGTCGGGCGCACCGGCGACGTCAGCGGCACGGTCGAGATCGACGGCACCACGGTGACCGCTGCCGACATCGAGGTGGACATGACCACCATCACCACCAACGAGTCGCGGCGCGACGGTCGTGTGCAGAGCGCGCTCGAGACCGACCAGTTCCCCACCGCGACCTTCTCGCTGACCGAGCCCATCGACCTGGGCGACGGTGCCGCGGCGGGCGAGGCGGTCTCGGTCACCGCCACGGGCGACCTGACCATCCACGGCGTGACCACGAGCGTCCAGATCCCCCTCGAAGCGCAGCTGGTCGACGACACGGTCGTGATCGTCGGCTCCACCGAGGTGCGCTTCTCCGACTACGGCGTCGAGGTGCCCTCGGCGCCGGTCGTGGTGTCGGTGTCCGACGTCGGCACCCTGGAGCTGCAGCTGCTGCTCACCCGCAGCTGAGCGACCGCGCCGCCGCGACGAGCCTCGCTCCGACCTTGGAGGAGGTCGCTCAGACCTTGGTGGCCTTGATGGCCAGGTACTGGTCGATGCGACAGCAGTCCGGCCCGAAGGTGAGCAGGCCGCAGCCAGGTTGCAGCACCGGGGTCGTCAACGAGGTCGGATCGCCCGTCGACGGCGCCTGGTGGAGCGTGCCGTACCAGTCGAGGCGGATGATGCCCACTCCGCCCTGACCACCCTCGCCGGTCTCGAGTCGCACCGCGGAGGCCGTGTCCAGGCACAACAGCACCGTGGCGGTCGGGGCGCCCGACGGGTACTCGATCGTCGGGATGCCGAGCTCCGCGACGTAGTTGCCCGGCACGTGCAGCACCGCACGAGGCGCGCCCGAACAGCCTGCGAGCGCGATCAGCGCGCCGACCGCAAGGATCGCCAGCAGCACCCGGGAACCCGATCGTGCCGCCCTGCTCCGGATCTCCGCATCGCTCATCAGCTGACTCCTCGTCGCTCGGCCCTCTCACCGTCCACCGTGTCACGGGCGCCCATGCGTCGACAGGGCCGACCGTCACATCGGTGTCGCTGCAGCGGCGACGTGGCAGCATCGGTGACGTGCCACCTGCGACCGCCGGCGACGGCAGCGATCTCGTCGAGCGCCACCTGGAGGCGGTGCCCGAGCCGCAGCGCTCGACGCTGAGCGAACTGCGCACGCTGCTGCACCGACTCGTGCCCGACGGAGTCGACGGCGTGAAGTACGGCATGCCGGCGTTGCTGCTCGACGGGGCCGGCGTCGCTGGCTACGAGTCGTTCCGGGCCCATTGCGGCTACTACCCGTTCTCGGGCTCGGTGCTCGCCGCCGCGGGCGACGCAGTGGCGGGCTACACCACGTCGAAGGGCGCGCTGCGCTTCGCGGTCGACGAACCGCTGCCGTCGGAGCTGGTGCGGCTCCTGGTCCGCCTGCGGCTCGACGAGCTGGGGCGCGCCGACGCGCTCGGGCCCGCCTGAGCGCAGACCTCAGATGATGGTCAGCTCGGGGTTGTAGCGGCGGGTCGGTGCCAGCTCGACGTCGACGCGCTCGGCGATCGCCGCGAACGCCTGCGCCGCCTCGGACTCGGGTGCCACCGCGGTGATCGGGTGGCCGTCGTCGCCGCCCTCGCGCAGCTGCGGCACGAGCGGGATCCGCCCGAGGAGGGGCACGTCGATCGTGTCGGCCAGCTCCTGACCGCCGCCCGAGCCGAAGATCTCGTAGCGGGTGCCGTCATCGCCGGTGAACCACGACATGTTCTCGATGACGCCCTTCACGTCCAGGCGCACCTTCTCGGCCATGAACGCCGCACGCTGCGCGACCTTCTGCGCCGCCGGCTGGGGCGTCGTGACGACGTACAGCTCGGCACGGGGCAGGAACTGCGCGAGCGACAGCGAGATGTCGCCCGTGCCCGGCGGCAGGTCGACGACCAGGTAGTCGGGGTCGTCCCAGAACACGTCGGTCAGGAACTGCTCGAGCGCCTTGTGCAGCATCGGGCCACGCCAGATGACCGGCTGGTCCTCCTCGACGAAGAAGCCCATGGACATGCAGCGCACGCCGTAGGCCTCGGGCGGCACGATCATCTTGTCGATCAGCACCGGGGGGCGCTCCACGCCGAGCATGCGCGGGATGGAGAAGCCCCAGACGTCCGCGTCGACGACGGCGACGGACTTGCCACGCTGGGCGAGCGCGATGCCCAGGTTGGTGGTGACCGAGGACTTGCCGACCCCGCCCTTGCCCGAGGCGATCAGCAGCACCCGGGTGCGCGAGGACGGATCCGCGAAGGGGATGGCGCGCCCCTCGGCGTGCCCGTGGGCCTGCTGGGACCCCGCGGTCGCTGCCGGGTCGCCGTGCAGCTTGGTGCGCAGCGCCTCGCGCTCGGCGTCGGTCATGGAGGTGAAGTCCAGCTCGACGCGCTCGACGCCCGAGAGCGCGGTGACGGCGCTCGAGACCCGCTGCTGGATCTCGGCCTTCAGCGGGCAACCGGGGATGGTGAGGGCGATCTGGACCCGGATCACCGGCAGTTCCAGCGAGATGTCACGCACCATGTCCAGCTCGACGATGGAACGGTGCAGCTCGGGATCCTGGACGGGACGCAACGCCTCGATGACGTCGTCGCGGGTGATGGTCATGGCCCGGAGCATAGGCTCGCGCTCGTGCCACCTCTCAGTCGCACCGAGTTCGCCTCGGCGGTCACCGCGATCACCTCGGCCTTCGGCGACCCCACGCGGCGCGAGATCTACCTGTTCGCGCACGGAAGGCCCGACGGCGTGACCGCGTCGGAGGTGGCCGAGCAGTTCGACCTGCACGCGAACGTGGCCCGCCACCACCTCGACAAGCTGGCCGCTGGCGGGTACCTGGAGATCAGCACGGTGCGGCCTGCGGGCGGCGCGGGTCGTCCGTCGAAGCGCTACCGCACGCTCGACGACGAGGTGACCCTGGACGTGCCGGTGCGTCAGGACGACGTGCTGGTGCAGCTGTTGGGACGGGCCCTGGCGGAGCTGGGCGAGGAGCGCGCGGCCGCGCTCGCCGAGGAGGTCGGCGTCGAGTACGGCCAGGCCATGGCCGGCGCCATGGGCGAGCAGAGCACCCGGTCGTTCCGCTCGGCGCTGCACGCGGTCGCCGACGCGCTCAGCTCGCACGGCTTCGCGGCGCATGCCGAGAAGGAGGGCAACTCGCTGCGCATCGTGACCGAGCACTGCCCGTTCGGTGACGCCGCGGTCGAGCACCCGGTGATCTGCGCAGTGGACCGGGGCATGGTCAAGGGCATGCTCGGCTCGCTGTACGGCGAGACCAGCGTCGACCTGGTCCGTGGCGGCGCCCCCGGCGGCGACGAGCACTGCGTCACGTCGGTCGACCGCGACGCCTCCTGACGGACGATCCGACCCGTGCCCCGCAGCTACCTGGACCACGCCTCGACCAGCCCGACGCGGCCGGTGGCGGTGCGCGCCCTGGCCGACTGGTTCGCCGGTGACGCCGGGGACCCCGGACGCATCCACGTCGAGGGCATGACCTCGAGGGTGGCGCTGGAGATCGCCCGTGAGCAGGTCGCGGCGCTGGTCGGTTCCCGAGCGAGCGAGGTCGTGTTCACCTCGGGTGCCACCGAGTCGATCGCGGCGGCATCGTTCGGCGCCCGCGAGAAGGACCCCGATCGGCGCCACGTGGTGCTCTGCGCGGTCGAGCACTCCGCAGTGCGCGAGTGGGCGGCTCGTGGACCCTGCACCGAGGTCGGCGTCGACCGCTCGGGCCGGGTCGATCCCGACGACCTGCTCGACGTGGTCGGGCCGGACACGGCGCTCGTGCACCTGCAGTGGGGCAACCACGAGGTCGGCACACGCCAACACGTGGGCGAGGTGGTCCGGCGTTGCCGTGAGGCCGGCGTGCTGGTGCACGTCGACGCCGCGCAGGCAACGGGCACCGAGGCGCTCGGCTTCACCGAGCTGGGCGCCGACCTCATATCGATCTCGGGCCACAAGTTCGGCGCACCGCCCGGCACGGGTGCCCTGCTCGTGCGCCGGGGGGTGCGCCTGCCGCCGCTGCTGCTCGGCGGCGACCAGGAGCGCGCCCGCCGCGGCGGCATGGAGAACGTGCCCGCACTGGTCGCCATGGGCGCTGCCGCAGCGGAGCTGTGCACGACCCGCGAGGACGAGGCGGCCCGCCAGCGGGCGCTCACCGACCGGATCGTTGCGTGGGCCGCCGAGGCCGACGGTGTGGACGTGCTCGGCGACCCGGTCGACCGACTCGCGCACCTGGTCTGCCTGGGCCTCGAGGGGGTCGAGCCGCAGCCGGTGCTGCTGGGCCTGGACCAGGCCGGCATCGCCGTGCACTCGGGCAGCTCGTGCAGCTCCGAGGCATTGGAGCCCTCGCCGGTGCTGGCGGCGATGGGCGTGGATGCCGAGCGCTCGCTGCGCGTCTCGGTCGGGTGGTCGAGCACCGACGAGGACGTGGACCGCCTGCTCGAGGCGTTGCCGACGGTCCTCGAGCGCCTCCGGGCGCTGCGGGGCTGAGCGGGGTTGCACCAGACTGCTGCGATGCCCGAGCTGCCCACGGCGGTGATCTTCGACCTGGACGGGGTCATCCGAGACTGGAACGACGACGCCATGGCCGACCTGGAGGCCGCGTTCGGCATCGAGCCCGGGGCGATCCTCGCGGTCGGCTTCGGCCCGGAGCTGGGGCCCGCCGCGACCACCGGCCGCATCACCTACCGGGCGTGGATGGACGAGATCCGGCGCCGCATCATCGCCGAGTTCGGCGACGACGTGGCCGGGGCCCTCGACGAGTGGGAAGCCAACATCGGCATGGTCGACACCGAGATGCTGGCGGTGCTGCGCGCCGTCCGCCGCCACTGCACCGCGGCCGTGCTGTCGAACGGCACGACCCGGCTGCGACGCGACCTCCACGCGCTCGACCTGATCGACGAGTTCGACGTGATCTTCAACACCGCCGAGATCGGCCTGGCCAAACCCGACCCTGCGGTGTTCCACCACGTGCTGGGCGAGCTCGACGTCGGCGTCGACGAGGCGGTGTTCATCGACGACCTGCTCGAGAACGTCGAGGGCGCCCGCGCCGCCGGCCTGCGCGCCCATCAGCACACCGACCGTGACAGCACCGTTGCGTTCCTGGTCGAGCACGGCGTGCCCATCGGCTGAGTCCTGCGGGGCGGCCGGACCGGCCCGCACCCTCTGCGTCCTCAGCCGACCGCTCGCCCGGCCGGCCGAGGCACGAGCAACGACCCGCTAGCCGAAGCCACCCAGCACCACCCAGAGCGCCACCCCGTAGCCGAGCCCCATGAGGCTCGCCGCACCGGCAGTCACGAAGTATGGCCGGGCGCGAGCGACTCGAAGGGCGCCGAACGCCAGCGCGCCGACGAGCAGCAACGACCCAGGCCAGGTCAGCGGGTACCAGATCGCTGCCTGGATCACGACGAAGCCCGTCGCCACTCCGAGCGCGACCATCACGACGACCTCGACCGCCCGCCGGACGTGGGCCACGAGCTCGGAGCTCTCGCTCACGCCTCCTCCACCACCGGGGATGGACCGTAGTTGGGGTGCTCAGGTCGGGCGAGCCACGTGGACCGAGCGTCGCTGCGCACCGGGACGGCACGGTCGATCGACGTCGGCAGCGCGCGACGGGCCACTCGATCTGCAGCGTGTAGACACCTGGAACCGGCTCGCCGCCGACGAACCAGCACCCCAGGAGACCGCTGTGCCCGATCACCTCGCCGAGCTCCCGGCCGCCATCGCCGCCTACCAGGCTGCACACGACCGGCGCGACACCGACGCTGCGCTCGCCTGCTTCTCGACGGACGCGACCGTGATCGACGAGGACCAGAGCTTCGTCGGCCCGGAGCAGATCCGCAGCTGGCTCGATCACGCCGGGTCGCAGTTCACCTACACCCGCACGCTCACCGGCATCGACGACCTCGGCGACGGCTCGCTGATCGTGCACAACCGCCTGGAGGGCGACTTCCCGGGCGGCGAGGTCGACCTGCGCTATCGGTTCCGCCTGGCACAGGGCCTCATCGAACGCCTGGAGATCGCGCCGTGAGCGCGCGACCCGCTCGACCGTCCAGGGGCTTCCCCGGAGGGCACAGGGCTCACGGGTGTGACGGGCTCCCGAGGAGCTGCTCGATCTCGAACGCCTCACTGTCGACGTAGCACCAGAGCCAGTCCTCGCCGGGCTCGTAGCTCTGGATGATCGGGTGCGATGTCGATCGATGATGGGCGGTGGCGTGACGCATCGGCGAGTTGTCGCAGCAGCCCACGTGTCCGCAGGTCAGACAACGTCGCAGATGCACCCACGACGTCCCGTCGCGGAGGCACTCCACACAGCCGTCCCCGCTGGCGCCGTCGACGGTCTGGATCTGGTCCAGGTGCGTGCATGTCATGGTGCGATGCTACGGGCAGCGAGCGGTCAACGATCGGAAGCATCCACCATCGGCGGGCCGTCGGCGCCGCTCAGGAACACCGGCTCGAGCCGGATCCGCTGCTCAGCTGATGGGGGTGCGGTCGATCGGCGCTCGTCGGCCTCGGCGCGGGGCCGACTCGGCGACCTCGTCGGGCACCTCCACCTGGAGGCGGAGCAGCGCGGCGCCCAGGGTCTTGCCCAGGTTGTCCGAGCGCAGCGACCGGGGCCCTCCCCCGCCGAGCGCACCCTCGAGCACGAACTTCAGCGCCCACACGTTGGGCACCTCGTAGCGGGTCACCGGGCCCTCGATCAGCTCGCCGAAGTGCGCCGCCACGACCTCGGGGGTGACCCCCGAGAGCAGCGCCTGGTAGGCGGCGGCGTCGTCGGCGAACAGGGTGAGGTCGGAGCGGTCACCCTTGTCGCCCGACCGCACGCCGCACAGGTCCCGCAACATGATCATGGTCACAGCTCCACAGTAGATGGGCCCGGTGGTGCGGCGGCTAGCTTGAGCGCTCGATGACCACCTATCTGGTCCGCCACGCGTCGGCGGGATCACGTGACGACACCGACCCGCTGGACCACGAGCGCCCGCTCGACGACGTGGGCCACCTCCAAGCCGAGAAGCTGGCCGCATGGCTCCAGCACGAGCCGATCGGCCGCATCGTCGCCAGCCCGTACCTGCGTTGCGTGCAGTCGGTCGAGCCGCTCGCTGCTGCGCTCGGCCTGGAGGTCGAGACCTCCGACGCACTCGCCGAGGGCACGCCGGTGGAACGCTCGTGGAAGCTGCTGTCGAAGGTGGCGGGCGGCACCGCGGTGCTGTGCAGCCACGGCGACGTCATCCCGGACCTGGTGCGTCGCGCCCAAGGCCGCGGCATGCTCGTCCCGGGCAAGTCGGGCTGCGCCAAGGGCTCGGTGTGGACCCTGCAGCACTGGGACAGCACCGCGTTCGCGACCGGGATCTACACCCCGATCCCCGGCACCTGACTCGACGTCGCCGCCGCCGCGACCCGTTGTGTGTTGCGAGGTCGCGGTCAGCGCCGCGTCGTCGCACCACAGAACGAGAAGCTGACGGAGGGGACGGGGCTCAGACCGTCTCGACCGAGACGCGCACACCGGGGTCGACCAGGTCGCGGTCGACGGCGATCGCCTCGAGCGCCATGAGCTGTGTCGGGCCGGTGTCACGCGCCCGACCGAACGGCGACACCATCGGCGGCCCGCCGAGGCCGAGCTGTCCCGTCTCCCGGGCCAGTCGGGCGGCGTCGGCGCGTGACTCGCAACGCCACACGAGCCGAACCATGACCTCGGACGGCTCGTCGCCGTCGCGGTACAGACCCTCCACCGGCACCGTCGGTCCGCCGAACGCGTCGACGCCGAAGTACTCCTCGTGCCACTCCAGCACCGGCACCCCGAGCTGCTCGGCGCGCGCCACCATGAACCTGGCCGCTGCACGTGCCTTCGCCTCGGCGTCGGGCCACGGGTAGCCGAGTCGCATCTCGCCGCTGTAGCCCGCAGCGGTGCACACCAGGCCCTTGTAGGTCACCGGCGCCGGACGACCCGTGACGGCGTGCACCCGCACCCGGTCGTCGCCCAGGTCGTCGAGCTGCACCGAGGTGAAGTCCGCGGTCACATCCGGGTTCAGGTACGCCGCAGGGTCGTGCACCTCGTACAGCAGCTGCTCGCGCACCGTGTCGAAGCTGACCACCCCGGTCGTGCCCGCAGGCTTGGTGATCACCGCCTCGCCCGAGGCGCGGCACTCGGCGATCGGGAAGCCGGGACGGGAGAAGTCGCCGTGCGCCCACCAGTCGCCCGAGTAGTTGCCGCCCGTCACCTGCGCCGAGCACTCGAGCAGGTGCCCGACGGTCACCCCGGCGGACAGACGGTCCCAGTCGTCCCACGACCAGCCGAACTCGTGCACCAGCGGCGCCAGGAACAGCGACGCATCGGCGACCCGGCCGGTGATGACCACGTCCGCACCGGCGTCGAGCGCCTCGACGATCGGACGTGCCCCCAGGTACACCGAGGCGAACAGCGCGTCGTCGGGCAGCGACAGCGCCTCGGCGTGCGCGCGCAGGTCGTCGCCGACCACGGTGGCCACCTTGAGCCCGGTCGCGCCCGCAGCGCGCAGCCCGTCGAGCACCGCTCGCCCTGCGGCGAGCGGGTTGATGCCGCCAGCGTTGGTGATGAACCGCGTGCGGCCCTCGACCAGCGCCGGCAAGGCCGCGGCCACGTACAACGGCAGGTCGCGTGTGTAGCCGAGCGACTCGTCGCGCTGGCGATCCTTGGTCAGGATCGCCAGGGTCAGCTCGGCCAACGCCTCGCACACCAGGTAGTCCACCCCGGCGTCGAGCAGCGGTGCGACCCCGCCGTGACCATCGCCGTAGTAGCCCTGCCCGCCGCCGATGCGGACCGTTCGATCGTCGCTGTGCTCGGTCATCGCTGCGAGTTTGCCCGACCCGGGCCTGTCCCGCCCGCTACGGTGGTCGCGCTGGTCATCCTCGGGGGGTTCGAGATGCGTCGTGGTCTGTTCGCTGTTCCTGTGCTGTTGCTCGCCGTCGCGCTGGTCGGCGCGTCGTGCAGCGCGCCGCCCGCTCCGAGGGAGTGGAAGATCAAGCCCGTCTCGGTCACCGTCGACAACGGCGAGGACAACGACGGCGGCGACGAGCCGTACATCATCCAGGTCGGATTCCGGTCCAAGGTCGGCGTGCCGGACTCGTCGAGCACCTCCATCTCGTCGCAGTGCTACCGGGGCAAGCTGCCGGCCAACAACGCCGCTCCCGACGGCACGACGCTGCAGATCCCTGCGGGCTCAGCCGACGTCAGCTTCCCGGGAGTGGTCAACCTGGACCTGGCCGATCTGGCCAGCAACGCTGCGCCGTTCGAGGTGATCGGCACCCTGACCTTCGTCATGGAGCGCGACGGCATCTTCGGCGGCTGCGCCGTCAGCGATGCGCTGCGCAGCGCGCTGCTGGGCGTGATCGCCGATGCACTCGACGTACTCATCGCCAACTCGCCCGTGCCGCCCACGACCGAGGAGCTGATCGACCTGATCGTGGCGAACCTGGGCGACTTCGTCGCCGCAGCGGGCAGCCTGATCGGTGCGGTCCTGGAAGGGCTCGGCAACCCCGACGACGTGATCGGCGTCGCCGCGCAGATCCACCTGCCCACCAAGGGTGCGCTGACGGACCTGGTGAACGGCGCGCTCGACCTTGCCGGACTGTTCTCCCCGGGGCTCGAGAACGGTTTCATCCCGATCGACGGCCTGCCCAGCACGTTGCAGATCCGGGTCGGCACGCTGTCCAACTCGACGGCGCAGTTCCGCTTCGACGTGCCCGGCGTGGCCGACTACTCCTTCCGCAGCGACGTCGGCATCTGAGGCGCTCGGCCGGCGGAGTCAGAGACCGAACGCTCCGCCGTCGACGAGGATCACGACACCGATGGTGACGAGGGCAGCGGGCATCAGCACGTGCCCCCACCGTGACAGGGCGGGGGCGACGACCGGGTGGTGGGCAACGAAGCGTCCTGCGGCACACCAGACGGCGACGAGCACCAGGAACACTGGGACGTAGGTGGCGATGCCGGTGATCCCGACCGTGGTGAACACCGGGACGTAGACACCGATGTTGTCGCCACCGTTGGCGAGGGTCACTCCTGCGACCTCGGTGATGCTCGCCGACCGCCGAGGGGACAGCTCTTCGCGAGAGGAGCGATGACGCCATGCGGCCACACCAGAGCGGACGCCAAGGACGACCGGCACGAGACCCAGGTAGGCGAGCAGCTCTTCGGGAAGGAAGCTCAGACCGAATGCGGCCAGGACCGAGATGGCGAGGATGAGGGTGAAGCCGAGGTACTGGCCGATCACGATTCGACGCTCACCGCCAGAGTCTCCGTCCACCCGCCCGAAGTACAACGCGAGCATCACGACATCGTCGATGTTGGTGACGGCGAACAGCCCGACCGCTTGGGGAACAAGCTCGATCATCGAGCGAGAGGATGACAGCCGAGTGGTCAGCTGACCAACCTGCGTCGCATCTGGAGTGCCGGTCGAGGGCACCATCGGTGAGGCGGGAGCTGCTCAGCCGCCGCCGGGGTTCGGGATCCTTCCATCCACCGAGGTGGTCGGCCCGGTGGTGGAGGTGCCCGCAGCGGTGGTCGGCGGTGCCGTCGTGGTCGACGCGGCGGTCGCCTCGTCGAGCGCGTCGCGCAGCTGGGTCGGCGAGCCGAACAGGAACGAGGCGGTCGGCCACGGCAACGAGTCCAGCGCGTCCAGATCGGCGACGGCGTCGTCGACCCGGCCCTGCGCGTACGCCAGCGACGCACGCACCAGCCGGGCGTTGGAATCCTGCAGGTCGGCCGCGACAGCCCTCTCCGCCAGTGCGACCGCCGGCGACAGGTCGGTGCTCGAGGTGTCGACGCTCGTGTACGCCCGCGACACCAGCGCGTCGACGTCGTCGGGATCGGCGGCCAGCACCTCGTCCAGGCAGGTCCCCAGCGAGCCCAGGAACGCCGTCGCATCGGTCGCCTCGGGGTCCTGGGCCTGCGCGGCTCTCTGCCAGCACGCCCGGGTGGGTGCATCCACGGTGAAGATGAAGATCTCGCGCTCCAGGCCCTGGGTCTGCAGCACCTGGATCGCTGCCGGTGACGGGTCGCTGCGGTAGAAGCGGTCGATCTCGGCCGCGGCCAGCTCGTGATCGCCGCCACGGGCGGCCACGACGGCCCGGAACACCCGGGCGTCGGGGTAGTCGGGGTCGATCTCGACGACACGGGCCAGGTTCGCTGCACCTTCGTCGACCCGGTCCAATCGGATGAGCGCCCAACCCTGGTAGGTGAGCGCCTCGACGTTGTCCGGCGCGTCCTCGAGGATCCCCGCGTAGCACTCGACGCCGCCCTCGGGATCCTGGAACGAGGCCTGCTGGCAGGTCGCCAGCGCGGCCCGCTGGGTGTTCACCGCGCCGGTGATCGCCCCACCGCCGCGCTGGCCCGAGTTCTGGGCGACCAGCACCCCAGCCAGCACCGCGAGTGCCACCACGCCGACGACGGTCGCCGCGGTGCGCCCCGCGTGGCGGCGCGGCCTGGCGTCGACGACCAGCTTCCGCTGCTCCTCGATCGCACGCAGCACCTCGGAGGCGCGCACGGTGTAGTCGTCACGCAGGGTGCGGTAATCGTCGTCGTCCATGTCGCCGGCGTCGTGCTCGCGCTCGAGGTCCTCGAGCGACGCCAGCAGGTGGTCGCGCTCCTCCTCGAGCAGGGCGAGCTCGTCGGGGTCGAGTCGCGTGGCGCTCATGGCAGCGTGTCGCACATCGTCGCCACGTTCACCCGTGACGGTCCCGCAGCGCTGCGGCGACGCGTTCCTGATCGTCGTCGGTCACCTCTCGACCGGCCGCCTCGAGCGTGCGGCGCCGGTACGCGGCGGCCAGCAGCACCAGGCCCCCGGCGATCGCGACCACCGGGATGATCCACACGAGCGCCCCCACTCCCGACGACGGCGGGGTGAGCAGGATCTCCTGGTCGTAGCGCTCGGCGAAGAAGTTCAGGATCTCGTCGTCGGTGCGGCCCTGGGCCATCTGGTCGGCGATCTCCTCGCGGAACTGCACCGCGGAGGGCGACTGCGAGTCGGCGACGGACTCACCGACGCACTGCTGGCACTTGAGCTGCGCGGAGAGGGCGAACAGGCGCTCCTCGCTCTGGCCCTCGGTGGGCGTCGTCGTGGCCGACGGCACGATCGCCACCACGCAGATCAGCCCCATGAGCGCCCACCACCACCACTTCTGGCGTTGGGGGCGCCGGGTGCTCACGAGCCCTCCGATCGGGCGATCAGCTCGTCGAGCTGATCCGCCGTCACACCGCCGTTGATCTTCGCGGCGACGACGCCCGAGGGGGCGACCAGGAACGACTCGGGCAGCTTCTTCACGCCGTAGTCGAGCGAGGCACCGTCGGCGCCGCCGGTGATGACGGGCCAGTCGCCTCCGTTCTTCGCGAAGAACTCCTCGACCTTGTCGACCTCGGTGTCGTCGAAGGCGACGCTGACCAGCTGCACCGAGTCGCCGCTGCGCTCGGCGAACTCGACCAGCTCCGGGTGCTCCTGGACGCACGGCGGGCACCAGGTGGCGAAGAAGTTCACCACCACCCACTGGCCCTTGTGGTCGTCGATGTCGAACTCGTCGCCCTGCAGCGTGCTGCCGCTGAGCTCCGGTGCGACGTTGCCGACCAGCGGGCTGGTGTCGGCCTTCTCCTCGCCCTGGGGAGCGAAGGCGAACAGCGCCACGAGCGCCAGCACGGCGACGCCGACGATCCCGGCGATGATCGGTGCTCGGCGTGACCTCACGAGGACGTGACCTCCGCCTCGATGGGCGCCGGTGCCGACACCGGGTCGAGCGGGTTGCGGCGACGCCCCGGGAACACCGCCAGCACCGTGCCGAAGGCCATCACGAACCCGCCGACCCACAGCCAGAGCACCAGCGGCTGCACCGTGACCCGGAGCCCGAGCGTCGGGTCGGACTCGCCCGGTGCCCGCACGATCGACAGCATCACGTCGTTGGTCAGACCGGTGCGCACCGACGGCGTCACCACGGTCTGGCCCGACTGGCGGTAGCGGTTGAGACGGGGCTCGTAGACCTGTTCGCCGTCGATGTCGATCTCGGCGACGAGCTCGACCCGGTTGGGCAGGTCGTCGGTGCGGGAACCGAGGTACTCGACGGTGTGGCCGGCCACGCGAGCGGTCTGGCCCTCCTCCAGGTCGAACTCGGCCTGACGCATGTAGCTCATCGACGCGGCGAGCGCGACGCCGATCATGATGACCCCGAGGTGCACGACCATGCCGCCGTTGGCGCGCCCGACGAACCCGCGCCAGCCCTGACGGCGTGTGGCGAGTGCGATCTGACGCAGCGCGGAGCCGGCCGCGAACCCGCCGAGGCCGAACGCCACCAGGCTCGCCACCCCTGTGCCGCCCGTCGCCACGGCCAGCAGCAGCGCCGCCACGCCGGTCCAGGCCGGCCACCACAGACGATCACGCAGCAGCTCGCCCGACGCCTTGCGCCACGGCAGCACCGGCGCGATGGCCATCAGCAGCAGCAGCGTGAGACCGATCGGCATGGTCATGCGGTTGAAGTACGGCGGCCCGACCGACAGCGTGTCGCCACGGGTGGCCTCGATGACCAGCGGGAACACCGTGCCGAGGAGCACGATGAACGCGAACGCGGCGAACACGACGTTGTTGGCCAGGAAGGCGCCTTCGCGTGACAGCGGCGAGTCGATCCGTCCCGCCGAGCGGAGGCGGTCGCCGCGCCAGCCGATGAGCCCGACCGACACCACGACCACCAGCGCGAAGAAGCCCAGTAGCAGCGGACCGACCGTGCCCGACGAGAACGCGTGCACCGACTCGACCACCCCGGAGCGAGTCAGGAACGTGCCGAGGATCGTCAGCGAGAACGTGGCGCACAGCAGCGACAGGTTCCAGACGCGCAGCATGCCGCGGCGCTCCTGGACCATCACCGAGTGCAGGTAGGCGGTGCCCGTCAGCCACGGCAGCAACGACGCGTTCTCGACCGGGTCCCATCCCCAGTAGCCACCCCAGCCGAGCACCTCGTAGCTCCACCAGGCGCCGAGCAGGATGCCGGCGGTCAGGAACCCCCAGGCGAACAGGGTCCAGCGGCGGGTCTCGACCAGCCACCCCTCCCCCACGCGACCGGTGACCAGCGCCGCGATGGCGAACGCGAACGGCACCGTGAAGCCCACGTAGCCCAGGTAGAGCATCGGCGGGTGGAACGCCATCAGGATGTGGTTCTGCAGCAGCGGGTTCGGCCCGGGACCGTCGTAGCCCGGCGGCGGCACGTTGCCCTGGAACGGGTTGGCCGCGGTCAGCATCAACCCGAAGAAGAAGACGCACACCACGAACATCGTGAGCAGTGCCCAGGCGACCAGCGGGTCGTCGAGGCGCTTGCGGAACTTGTTGGCGACCACTGCGAGGTAGCCGGCGAGCACCAGGCCCCACAACAGGATCGAGCCCTCGAGCGCCGACCACATGGTGGCGATGTTGAACAGCGTCGGCGTCGACGACGAGCCGTGCTCGGCCACGTAGGCGAGCGTGTAGTCACGCTGGGCGAGCGCCAGCTGCATGGCCAGCACGGCCACGGCGGCACCGATCAGCACGATCACGGCGTAGGCCCGCGCCAGGCGCAGCTGACCCGGGCGTCGCGACTTCAGGCCGCTCAGGATCACCGCGATGCCGACCAGCGATCCGCCGAGCGCGACGATCACGCCGGCCAGGCCGAGGGCGCGGTTCATCCGGCCTCGCTGGCGCGCCGGTCGGCGTCGTCCTGCGCCTCGCGCAGGCGGTCGCCGTTCTCCTCCTCGTAGGTGCTGTCGTGGCGGATCAGGATCTCGTCGCTCGAGAAGCGCTCGCCGTCGAAGTTGCCCTCGATGATCACGGGGATGTCCGCACTGAACAGCTCCGGCGGGTCACCCAGGTGCTGCACCGGCACCTCGACGTCGCGGTACGCCAGCACGAAGTCCACACCGTCGTCGGTCTCGGTGATGCTGCCGGGCACCACGTTGCCCTGCATGCGGAAGCGCTGGTCGCCGAGCGAGTCCTGCTTCGCGACCGCCTCGTCGACGTTGTAGTAGAAGGTCGCCGCGTCGTTGAGGCCGTTGAACACGACCAGCCCGAGCGCGCCGAGCAGCACCACGACACCGCCGATCGCCAGGTACTTGCGAGTGCCCGAGCCGCTGGAGCGGGTGGCGGCACTGGTGCGCGGCGTGACGTCCAGCGCAGGTGCGACGTCGAGCGGTGCGGCGTCGGCCGACTCCTCGTCGTCGAGGTGGTGCTCGGGCCCGCTCACATCCACCGCCTGCGCTCGGGAGCCACCTCTCGCGACAACCGTCGGCCACGACGGATGACCGCCAGGGCGTAGCCGCCGACGGCTCCGAAGGTGACCACCCAGGCGATCACGATGTAGGCGGTCGTGGTGCTCACGGTGCGACTCCCTCGGCCCGGCGCTCGGCGATCGCGTCGTCGAGACCGACGTCGGCGGCCCGCTCGGTCAGGTAGGCGACCCGGAAGCGGTGCACCAGCAGCCAGACGAACACGAGCACGCCACCGAGCAGGGCGGCGTACATGGCGAACAGCTGCGTGCCGCTCATCTCGGGGTCGATGGTCGCGAGCACGGTGCGACCCTGGTGCAGGCCTCGCCACCAGTCGACGGCCTTGTGCACGATCGGGATGTTGACCACGGCGACCAGGCCGATCACCGCGCAGCGCGTGGCCCGGGTGCGGAAGTCTGCGGGGATCGCACGCACGGCCAGGTAGCCGATGTACATCAGCAGCAGCACCGCGGAGGTGGTCAGCCGCGGTTCCCAACGCCAGAACACGCCCCAGGTGACCTTGCCCCACAGTGCGCCGTCGACGATGGTCACGGCGAAGAACAGCACCCCGATCTCGGCGGCCGAGGCCGCGAGCAGGTCCCAGAACTCGCTGCGCTTCCAGAGGTACATCGCCGAGCCGACGGCGGTCACGATGAACGCCATGTAGGCGGCCATCACCGTGGGCACGTGCAGGTAGATGATGCGGATGGTCTCGCCGAGCTGCGCGTCGGGCGGGCTGATGAGCAGCCCGTACGCACTCGCGACGACGATCGTGAGCAGCGCCAACGCGCCGAGCACCCGTGTCCCCCGCGACGACGTGCCCCGCGGACCCTGCCCCTCATCGGTCGCAGGAGTGGAGATCGCGGTGGTCATGCATCCTCCAGGAGCGGCCGGAACAGGATGGATCCGAGGGAGAGGTAGACGAGGGCGAACACGGCGAGCAGTGCGGCCCATGACCACCCTCCCGCAGCTTGCCGCTCGAGGCCAATCTCGGAAGCTCGCGTTGCTGAGATCAACACAGGAGCGAGTAGCGGCAGCATCAGCAGCGGCAGTAGCGTGTCCCGGCTCCGCAGGCGTGCCGACAGCGCGCCGTACACCGCGCCCGAGGCCGCGATGCCGATCGTGGCGAACAGCGCGACCGCAGCGAGCAATCCGGCGCCGTGGAACTGGGTGCCGTAGAACACCGCGACGCCCACCGCCAGCACCGCTTCGAGCGCGAGCAGCTGCACGGTCAACGCGGCCACCTTGCCGAAGAAGATGCCGGCGGGCGACATGCCCGACAGACGCAGCGCGTCGAGCACGCCGTCGTCGGCCTCCACCCCGAAGCTGCGCTGCAGCGTCAGCACGGCCGAGAACAGCACCGCGACCCAGAACAGCCCGGGCGTGGCCCGCTCCAGCACACCTCGGTCCGGGTCGAGCGCGAACGCGAACAGGAGCAGCACGAGCAGCGCGAACGGAAGGACCTGGGCGATGCCCACCTTGGAGCGGCGCTCCAGGCGGAGGTCCTTGACCAGGACCAGCCAGGCGTCGCGCATCACGAGGGGACCTCTTCGACGACGCCGCCGCTGATCGTCACGGTGCGCGTCGCGACCTCGTGGGCGCGATCCAGCTCGTGCGAGGCGAACAGCACCGTCGCACCGGCAGCGGCAGCAGCACGCATCAGGTCGTCGATCACGTCACGGCCCGGCGCGTCGAGCCCTGCGTGCGGTTCGTCGAGCAGCCACAGCTCGGGGCGGCGACACACCATCGCGGCGAAGGACACGCGGCGGCGCTGACCGGCCGACAGCGCGTGGACCGCCAGGCCGTGCAGCCGCGACGCCACCCCCAGGCGGTCCAGCGCGGCGCGCCCGTCGGCGACGCTCGCACCCGCGGCGCGTGCCCAGAAGTCGACGTTCTCCGCCACCGTCAGGTCGTCGTAGAGGAACGTGGCGTGCCCCAGCAGACCGACACGTCGGCGCACCGCTGCGCGGTCCGCGACCAGGTCGTGGCCCAGCACGACCGCCTCGCCGGAGCTGACCGGCACCAGCCCCGCGCACACCCGCAGCAACGTGGTCTTGCCCGCGCCGTTCGGTCCCCGCAGCAGCACGATCTCGCCCTGCTCCACGTCCAGATCGGCGCCCGCGAGCGCAGGGAAGCGGCCGATCAGTGCGACGGCGCGGCGGAGGTGGACGATGGGCGCCATCACCCCGAACCGTACCGGAGGCACCTCGCCGGTCACCATGCCGGATACGGTGAGCCGGTGTTCGGAAAGCTCCTCGGCGCAGTCGGCAAGCTCCTGATCGTTGCGGGAGTGCTCGTGCTGGGCTTCGTCGCGTTCCAGCTGTGGGGCACCGGGCTCGAGACCTCCCGCGGGCAGTCGGAGCTGACCGACGAGCTCGCCGTCGAACTGGGTGCGGCGACACCGACCGACTCGGCCACCGTCGACCTCGAGGACCTGGCCGCCACGCTGGCGGAGCGTGATCCGGCGACCGCACCCCCGACCGCGCCGCCACCCGAGGGCGATCCGATCGGCATCATCACCATCCCGCGCATCGACCTGGAACGCGTCGTGGTCGAAGGCGTCAACAAGGACGACCTGAAGAAGGGCCCCGGCCACTACCCCGGCACTCCCCTGCCCGGCCAGGCCGGGAACTCGGGCATCGCCGGACACCGGACCACCTACGGCGCGCCGTTCAACCGCATCGACGAGCTCGTGCCCGGCGACGAGATCAAGGTCGCCACCCCGCAGGGCGAGTTCACCTACTCGGTGATCGCGGCGCCGGGCCAGCCCGCCGACGGCCAGGCCTGGTACGCGGTGAGCCCCACCCAGGTCGAGGTGCTCGCCGACATGGGCGACGACCGCCTCACGCTGACGGCGTGCCACCCCAAGTACTCCGCGCGCCAGCGCATCATCGTGCACGCCGTGCTGAAGAGCCCCGCAGCGGCCGCCAAGGAGGTGCCGCCGGCGCAGGTGGCCGCCGACACCGCCCAGGCAGCACAGGACTTCGACGAAGGGCTCGAGGGTGACCCCGACGCGCTGAGGATCGTGCTGCTCTTCGGTGCCGCCGCCGCAGCCGTCGCGCTGTTCGCCTGGTTCCTGGCCCGCCACAGCCGACCGTGGCTGGTCTACCTCTTCGCCACCCCTGCGGTGCTGGTGCTGGTGTGGTTCGGCTACGTCTACATGGATCGCTACCTGCCCGCGCTGTGAGCCGACCCCGATGCCCTTCGCCGCGGATCGCCCTCGCGGCCGTCGTGCTCTCGCTCTGCGTGGCAGCCGTCGCGGGCTGCTCGGGTGACGACGACGCGGCGTCGACGACCACTGCACCCGAGCAGCCTGAGGTCGTCGAGACGACCGCCCCGCCGGGTCGACCGCCCGGCGCGGTCGACACGGGGCTGCGGGACCTGCGCGCGGGGCAGTGCTTCGACACGATCGACGACTCCACCGTCGACGACCTGGCGGTCTGGGTCGTGGACTGCGAGACGCCACACGGCTACGAGGTCTACGACGTCGTGACCTACGAGGGCGAAGGCGCCGGGCGCGGCACCGACTACCCCGGCGTGGCGGTCGTGCAGGACTGGTCCGAGCAGGCCTGCTACGACCGCTTCGAGGCCTTCGTCGGCGTGCGCTGGACCCTCTCCGAGCTGGACATCGCGGTGTGGTGGCCCAGCGAGGAGTCCTGGGCCCGGGCCGACCGCACGATCATCTGCACGGTGATGTCCGACACCGGTGACGATCTGACGGGCACCCAGCGGGGCTCGGAGCGCTGACGGGCGCTCGGGTCGCACCGAGCGGACGAGCGCTCAGCGACCCTCGAAGCGGGCGGGTCGACGCTCACCGAAAGCACGGCGCCCCTCGACCAGGTCGTCGGAGGCCCAGGCCGCATGGAACGCGTCGAGGTAGCGGCCGTCGGGATCGATCGCCCCACCGTCGCGCTCGAGCAGGTCGAGGCCCAGCTTCGTGCCCGCGAGCGTCAACGGCGCCAGCGCCGCGATCTCGGCCGCCAGCTCGTCGGCCGCGGCCAGCACCGAGGCACCCGCTCCGGCGGACTCGTCGACCGGCACCAGCTCGTGCACCAGGCCGACCTGGTGGGCTCGTGCCGCGGTGAGGGGTCGGGCGGTCATCGTCATCCACCGGGCGGTCGAGTGCCCGGCGAGCAGCGCCAGTCGCTGCACCGTCCAGTGGTCGACCATCAGGCCCAGCTTCGCCACCGGCACCGCGAAGCGTGCGTCGTCGGTGGCCAGGCGCAGGTCGCACGCCAGCGCGAGCTGCATGCCCAGGCCCATGCACGCACCCGAGATCGCGGCGACAGTGGGCACCGCCAGTGCCGCCAGGTCGTCGAGCATCGAGCGCAGCGCCCGGGTGAACGCCAGGTCCTCGAGCTCCTTCAGGTCGGCGCCCGAGCAGAAGTGGTCCGCGTCGCCGGTCAGCACCAGCACGCGCACCCGGTCCTCGGCCGCGCTGCGCACCCCTTCGTGCAGCTCGTCGAGCGCCGTGTGGTTCAGCGCGTTGCGACGCTCCGGTCGCGAGATCGTGAGGCGTCCGACGCCGCCGGCGGCGCCGTACGAGACGATCATCCGGGAGCGCCGGGCTGCCAGATCATCGCCCAGAGCGCCACGACGAGCAGCAGGTGCATGACGCCGGTGAGGGGCTGCACCGCCTTGGTGCCCGCCTTCTGCGCACGCACCAGGAAGAACATGACGACCGCCATCACGATCCACAGCGTGAACGCGATCGAGATCCAGGTCTCCTTGAACACCTCGCGCGGCTCCATGGCGTAGGCCTGGAGGATGCCGGTCACCAGCAGCACCACCAACGCCGGCGCCTGGATGTACGTGGTCACCTTCGCGAAGCCCTCACCGGCGCCGTCGGCGGAGCGGGTGACCATCGGCCCGGCGAAGAACGCACCGAACGCGACGAAGGCCGACAGCACGTGGAGCAACAACCAGAAGTCCTGCATGTCGGTAGTTCTAGCGCAGCACCTCGGCGGTGCCCGACGCCGCGGCGTCCCGGCGGCTCTGGCGTCCCGACGGTGCGCTCAGCGCCCCGTCCAGTGGGGGGGCCGCTTCTCGACGAACGCGGCGATCCCCTCGGCTGCGTCCTCGAGCTCGGTGGTGACGGTCAGCATCGGGTGCAGCAGGGCGAGCGCGTCCGACGCCGACTGGTCCCACACGGCGTAGAAGCTGTCGCGTCCGAGGCGCATCACCGACGGCGACTTCGAGGCGAGGGTCGCGGCCAGCTCGTCCACCGCGGCGTCGAGCTGGTCCACCGGCACCACCCGGGTCACGAAGCCCATCCGGTCGGCCTCCTCGGCCCCGACGCGCCGCCCCGTCATCATCAGCTCGAGCGCACGCTTCGGCGGCATCGAACGACACAACGGCACGGTGATCATGTAGGGCCACAGCCCGACGTCGATCTCGGGCGTGCCGAAGGTGGCGTCGTCCGCGGCGATCACCAGGTCGCAGCTGAGCGCCAGACCGAAGCCACCTGCCAGGCAGTACCCCTGCACCCGGGCGATGGTCGGCTTGCCCAGGCTCCACAGGTCGTCGAACAGCGCGGCCAGCTCGCCCCGTGAGCGGTGCACGTCCGCATAGCCCGCATCGGCGCGCATGCCGGTCAGATCCGCGCCCGCGCAGAACGCGCGATCACCTGCGCCGGTCAGCACCACCGCCCGCACCTGCGGGTCGTCGCGCGCCTCGCGCACCCGTGCACGCAGCTCCTCGATCAGGGTCCAACTCAGGGCGTTGCGCCGCTCGGGCCGGTTGATCGTCAACCGGGCCACACCGTCGGCGACCTCGTGGAGCAGTTCGGCATCGGTCATGGCTTCGCACGCTAGCGGCGGGCCCCCGACTAGGTTCGTGGCGGTGGCGCTGCTCCCCACCCTCCTGGCGATCGGCATCGGCGTGGGGCTCGGCCTGCACTGGGGTGGACGGCTCGACAACCTGCTCGCATGGCGCCCGCCGCTGTGGCAGGCGCTCGGCGCCGGCGTCACCCTGCTGATCGTGCTGGACCTGTTGCCCATCGGCGGCTGGTTCGCCTCGCTGCTGCGCATCGTCGCCCTGGGCGCCATCACCGCGTTCGCGGTGGTCAACCTGCGCATCGGCGGCATGGTGCTGGTGCTGGTGGGCGTCGGCCTGGACCTGCTGGTGACGCTGGTGAACTGGGGCATGCCCGTGAGCGGCGCCGCGCTGGTGAGCGCAGGGATCGTCAGCGAGGCCGACCTGGACACCGTGGCGCTGCACGGCGGGCGTGTGCTCTCCGACGGAGCGCTCCTCGGCTTCCTCGGCGACACGATCCCGTTGCCCTGGGGCCACGTCGTGTCGATCGGCGACCTCATCGCACTGGTCGGGATCGCCCTGGTGACCGCCAGCGTCGCACGTCGCTACCAGGTCGGCGGCGGCTACTCGGCGTTCGGTGGCAACGGTCGGTTCAACGGCCGCGGCGGACCGAGCGACTACCGCTCTGCGCTCGACGCCCTGGGCCGAGGCCCGGCGCCACGTCGGGGCCCCGGCCTGCACCCGTCGCGGCTGCCCAAGCAGGGCTCGGGGTCCCGGCGCCGACCGGGCCCACCCCGCTCGTCCGGTGGTCGGCCGACCTCTCGTCCGGCGGGGCGCGGCCGCTCCACGGGGCGACCGGGCACCGGTCCCCGCTGACAGATCGCACGTCCTCCTGTCTGCTGTGCGATGCGTCGAACGACGACGCCGCACACAGGAGGAAGCACCGATGGCACAACTGGGCATGGACACCGAGCAGGTGGCGACCCTGGGCAAGACGATGCAGCGCGACGCCGGACAGATCCGCACGCTGGCCAAGCAGCTCGACGGCCAGCTCAAGGGCGCCTGGTGGAAGGGCACCGACGCGGACCGATTCCGCTCCGACTGGGACGGCACCCATCGCACCCAGCTCGAGAAGCTGGCCGCTGCGCTCGAAGCACAGGCCAAGGTGATCGCCACCAACGTCACCCAGCAGACGCAGGCCTCGCAGGGCTGACCGAGCGCCGGACCGGAGCGATCCGAGGTGGCGCATCCGCTGCGGGTCCAGCGTGACCCGGCTGCATCCCCGCGCGGCCCGGGGGCCGACGCCGGGCTCGACGTGGTCGTCGACGCCACCCCCGGCGCCACGGTGGGCGACCTGGCCGACGAGCTCGCCCGGCTGACCGGCCAGCGTGGTGATCGCTCGGTGGTCGCCCGATGGCCGCGGGACCGCCGGTCCTCACCGCCGGCGCGCGCCGCGCTGCTGTCGACACATGGCCCGCCCGCAGGCGCCACGGTGGCGCTGGTGGACCCGCCTCGGAGCGTCGAGCAGCGCGCGAGCTCGCCGGTCCGACTCGTGTCGGACGACGCGGAACTGCACCTGGACTACGGCAGCACCGTCGTGCAGGACGTGGTCGTCGAGGTGACCGGAGCGGTGACGGTGCGAGCGGTCGGCGCGTCGACCGCTCGCGTCGGCGGCCGCGCGCTGCTGGGGTCGGCTCGGCTCCACCACGGGGCGCTGCTGCGCGCCGGTTCGACGCTGTGGACCGTGCACGTGGGCGGTCCGCTGCAGCCCCCGATCACCGGTGGCTGGTCGACGCCGCACCAGAGCCGACCGCCCGGCGCCGAGGACCACGAGCCGGTCACGGTGCGCCTCCCGACGCCACCCGCAGCCGTGCGAGCGCCGGGGTTCCCGGTCCTGTCGGCCACCGTGCCGCTGCTGATGGGGGTGGCGCTGTGGATCGCCACGGGTTCGCTGCTGGCCGCCGGGTTCATGCTCTTCAGCGTCGTCTTCGTGGTCGCCGGCGGCCTGGAGTCGCGACGGGAGGCCCGAGCCGAGGACCGCGCTCGCGTCGCGGAGTTCCGTGACGAGCTCGACGACGCGCAGACGCTGCTCGACCGACTGGCCGACGACCAGCGGCGACGACACCGCGCGCACGGGTGGTCACCGGCCGAGCTGCACGACCTGCTGACCGCCGAGCTCGTGGGACCGCAGGTGTGGCAGCGCGGCTGCGCACCCGAGCACGAGCCGGGATGCACGGTCCGACTCGGTGGCGCGACCCGACCCTCCGACGACCTGGTCGTGGTGCCCGACCAGGGGCGCCGGGCATTGCGCGCCGAGCTGCGCAGGCTGGCCGAGCTGCGCGCCGTCGTGCACGACGACGTCGCGACGTTGGACCTGTCGGCGCACGGCGGGCTCGTCATCGATGCCCCGGGCGAGCGGGCCGTCGCGATCGCCCGTGCCGTGGTGCTGCAGCTCGCCACCGCGATCGGCCCCGACCACCTCCGGATCCAGCTGGCCACGGCCGCGGAGCGAGCCGCCGCCTGGTCGGCGCTGCAGTGGCTGCCGCACACGAGGTCGAGCCGCGGCCGGCGCCTCATCGTCATCGACGGCGACCGGGCGACGACGACCGGGCTGGACGACGAGGCCGGCGCCGACGAGCTGGTCGCGGGTGTGGCACCGCTGGTGCTGTGGGTCCGGCCCCCGGGCGGGATCAGGCCTGCGGGGGTGCACGCGATGCTCGTGGCGCACGACGGCGGCGCCGTGCTCGAGCAGACGACGCCGTCCGGCGTGCAGGTCACCGAGCTCCACGATCTGGACCTGCTGGAGCACGACGAGTGCGAGCCGCTCGCTCGACGGCTCGCGGCCCTGACGCCCGCGACGGCGCCGTCGTGGAGTGGATCGGCCGGAGCGGAGCACGTCGGGCAGGACCAGCTGCCCACACACGTGTCGCTGGGTGAGGTGGCGGCGTCGCCGGACCTGCTCGGGCACGCCGGGGCGGTGGTCGACCAGTGGCTCCGTTGCACGGGTCCGGGGCTGGCCACCCCGATCGGGCGAGACGGCCGCAGCGGGGTGGTCAACATCGACCTGGACAGCGACGGGCCGCACGCGCTGGTCGCCGGCACCACCGGCTCGGGCAAGAGCGAGCTGCTGCGCACGTTCCTGGTCAGCGCGGCGCTGCACCACCCTCCGAGCCGGCTGCAGCTGCTGCTGGTCGACTACAAGGGCGGCGCAGCGTTCGGTCCGCTGACGGAGCTGCCCCACACCGTGGGCACCATCACCGACCTGAGCGGCGCGCTGGCGCCACGAGCGCTGTCGTCGCTGCGCGCCGAGCTGCGTCGGCGCGAGCAGGTCGTCGCCGCAGCGGGTGCGTCGTCCTGGGACGGGCCCGCGCTGCTGGTGGTGGTCGACGAGCTGGCCACGCTGGTCGCGGAGCAGCCCGACTTCGTCGATGGGCTCGTCGACCTGGCCCAGCGCGGCCGCAGCCTGGGGGTGCACCTGGTGCTGGCCACCCAGCGTCCGGCGGGGGTGGTCACCGACGCCATCCGGGCGAACGTGACCGTGCGCATCGCCCTGCGCGTCGCCGACCCCGAGGACAGCCGCGACATCGTCGACACGCCGGCAGCAGCGCACCTGCCCCGCCGTCGGCCGGGCCGTGCGATCGTGCGGGTCGGTCCCGGCGTCACCAGCACGCTGCAGACCGCCTACTGCGGTGACCCGCCGGAGACCCGTCCACCCGTGCGGGCGCGGTGGCTGACCGACGCTGGCACACCCGACACCGACGCAGCCGACGCCGTGCTGCCGGCGGGCTCACCGGGGCAAGCATCCGAGCTCGACACGGCCGTGGCGACCGTGCGCGAGGCCGCCGAGCGCATCGAGGCCTCACCGCCCGTGCGGCCGTGGCTCGATCCCCTCCCCGCGCACCTCGAGCTGTCCGACGTGCCCGCCTCGGATCGACCGGGTGTGCTGCACCTGGGGCTGGTCGATCGCCCGGAGCAGCAGCGGCGCAGCGAGCTGCGCCTCGACCTGGCGCGAGACGGCGGCGCCACGATCGTCGGCGCGAGCGGCTCCGGACGCAGCACGGCGCTGCGGACCATCGTCGACGCCGCGAGACGCGCCCGCGACGAACGCTGGCACGTCGACGTCGTCGACGGCGCCGGCGACCTCAGGGACCTGGCCGGCACCGGCGTCGTCGGCGACGTGATCGACGTGCACGACGCCGAGCGGGTGCTCCGGCTGCTGCGCCGCACCGACCGAGAGATCCGTCGGCGTCGGAGCGAGGTCGGGGGGAGCTGGCCGCGACTCGTCGTGGCGGTGGACGGCATCGCAGCATTCGAGGATCGCTACGAACGACTCGACCGGGGAGTGGCGGTGGACCTGCTCGCCCGCATCGCCCGCGACGGACGTGCCGTCGGCGTGCACCCGATCATCACCGCACACCGTCGCGGCGAGGTCCCCGTAGGATTGGCGGGGCTGCTGCCGGCACGGATCGTGCTGCGCTGCGCGACCGCCGATGACGCAGCGCTGCTCGGGCTCGACGACCACGCCGCAGACCCCGACCTGGCCGCCGGACGGTGCCACGTGGGCGGTCACGTCGCGCAGGTCGCCCTGCCCGACGCCGGGGCCGGAGTGGGCGTGGGCGTCGCAGCGGCCACCGGCCACCCGGTCGTGCCGCCGGTGACACGCCTCCCGACGAGGGTGGCGATCGCCGAGCTCTCCGCGTCGTCGGTGCCGCCCTGGCAGCTGGCGATCGGCCTGGACGCCGACACGCTCGAGCCTGCCGTGCTCGACCTCGCCCACCACCACGCGCTGGTCGCGGGCCCGCCTCGCAGCGGGGTCAGCACCGCCCTGGCGGCCATCGCTGCCGCCCACGGATCGAGCCGGGCCCTCACGCTCGCCGACGCGGTCGATCTGCCCGGGATCGTGGAGCACGCGCTCGCCGCAGCAGGCTCCGGAGTGGCGCAGCTGGTGGTGCTCGACGAGCTGCACGAGCTGCTCGAGCACCCCGACCCGGCGGTCACCGGCGCCGTCGAACGCCTGCTCGGGGTCCGCCGGGACGTGCCGCTGCGGGTGGTGGCCGGCGGCGAGGTCGACGCGCTGTCGCGCAGCTACCACGAGGCGATGTCGGTCCTGAGGGGCACACGGACCGGGATCCTGCTGGGCGACGACCCCGACCTGCACGCCTCGATGTGGCACGCCAGCCCGCAGCCACGCTCGGACCTCCCACCCGCGCCCGGACGAGGCTGGCTGCTCGCCCCCGGCGCGGCCCACCCAGTCCAGGTCGCGACCGTCCTGTAGCGCGGGTGGCGAGGTGCGGGTCGGGGGCGTCAGCTGAGGAGCGCGAGGTCGTCGCAGGTGACCAGACCCAGCTCGATCGCGTGCTCGACCACCCGACGGCGACGGTCGAGCGCCGACGCGCCCGCCTCACCGTGCACACCGCTGAGGCCCGCCCGAGCGAGCTTCTCGCACAGGTGGTCGAGCTTCCGGTTGAACTTCGACGTGCTCCAGCCCAGACGTGCGGCACCCGCCCGGTTGGGCGGGATGGGCGCGTCCGCAGCGCCAGGGTCGCGCAGGCGGGGCTCGCACATGGCCACCAGCAGGAGCCGCTGATCGGGGTTGAGCTCGACGCGACCCCAGTCGAGCGTGCGGGTGCCGTCGAGCCCGTCGGGGCCGAGCAGGTCGATCGCCCACACCCTCGACTCGAGCGAGCCGAGCAACTCGTAGTTGGTGGGGCCGGCGCGGAAGGTGAGCACGAACTCACCGTGGCTGATCGCCGTCGACGACCTCGGCGCCACCGTCGCGGTGCTCGGCCCATGGGCATCGCGCACCACGATCGGTGTGCGGTCCGCCAGGTGGTCGAGCCACCAGATGCCGCCACGATCGACGAAGCGCCCGAGCACCCGGTGCAGGTAGGGATTGTCGTCGACCGTGAGCATCGCGCTCCGACCGAAGCTCAGCTCCTGGCCGGGCTCCACGACGTGCTCTTCACCGCAGAAGTCCACCATCAGACGTGCCATGACAGTGCACTCTAGTGTCCTTTCGGCTCATTTCAGGCACTTCAGTGCGACCAGAGCACCGCCAGTGTGGTCCAGGACTGCGGCACCGCTCCCCCGGGTGTGGCGTCGTCGGCATCCCAGTACTCCGCCCACCCCGACGCCCACGCACCGAGCCGGCTCGTCCGGGCGATCGACGCCGCGGCCGCCCGGCTCTCCGGATCGCCCGACTCGGCCAGGCCCCGCCGCAGCAGCTCATCGAGCTGGGGCCAGCTGGGACCACGCCAATAGCTGTTGGGTCGGTAGGTCTCCTCGTCACGGTGCACCTGCGCCGGACCGTAGGCACCGCCGAGCGCGCTGGGATCGGTGAGCTCGGCGGCCACCGACCGCAGCACCGCGGAGTCCGACTCGACCAGGACCGGCAGCAACGCCTCGGCGGTGCGGATCCGACCGGAGCCCGCAGCGGTCGGGCCGTCGTCGACCCAGGTGCGGCGCTCGGGGTCCCAGCGCGTCGCCAGCGCCAGCTGCAGGTCGCGGGCAGCGTCGAGCAGCGCGCCGTCACCGGTCATCCGGCCCAGCAGCTGGGCGCCGTGGGCGGTGATGGCGCTGAAGGCGACCGATCCGACGGCGAACCGATCGTTGGACAGCGGGCCGCCGTCGGCGTCGCGCTCGATCGTGGCGAGCAGCTCGCCCTTGCGGTCGAACCACACGCCCTCGTCGTAGGGGTCGGCCCCGGAGCCGGCGGCATCGGGCACGATCAGATCGTCCCAGCGCGGACTGTGGTCGCAGCCCGACTCCCACGGGTGCACCAGCTCGATCAGCCCTGCGCTGCTGCGCCGGCGACGTGTGAGCAGGAACCACAGGCCCGCGACTGCCCGCTCGACCAGCTCGACCGGCACCTCGACACCGCGTCGGGTCAGCTCGGACACGGCCAACGCGTACACCGGTGGCTGCGTGATCGACGACGTGCTGATCGCTCCCGTTGCGACGTCGACCCCCCAGAACGTGTCGAACTCGTGGGTGCCGTCCAGGTACCGCAGGTGCGGCACCCAGCCCGACCGGCCCTGCCCTTCGAGCGCCGTGCGCAGCTCGCTCACCGCACGCGTCGGTTCGCCGAGCTCGGCCCACACCATGGCGTGGAAGCACGAGTCCCAGAGCCACAGCCAGGGGTACGTCGAACCGTTCGGGCACGTGAAGCCGGGCTCGCGCCAGTGCGACTCGAGCACCTGGCGCGCCGACCGGCGCAGCTCGTCGTCGGGAGGCAGCGCCGTCGGCGAGGGCGGCTCGGTCGGCGACATGGCGGCACCCTAACGTGTCGGCCCGATGAGCCAGACGGTCGCGTTCGTGTCGTTCCGCTTCGGCGCGACCGACGGCGTCTCGGTGGTGGCCCGGACCTGGATGGACGTGTTCGCCGCACGCGGCGACCGGGTGCTGACCGTCACCGGCGGCGCCACCGAGGCCACCCCGCACCCGAACCGAGCCGTTCGTGGACTGGGCCTCGACGACCGGGTCGAGTCGGACCAGATCGAGCCGCTGCTGCGAGCGGCGCTGGACGACGTGGACCTGGTGGTGGTCGAGAACCTGCTCACCATCCCGATGAACCTGTCGGCGTCGCGTGCGGCCGCGGCGGTGCTGGCCGGCCGCCCGGCGATCGTGCACCACCACGACCCGCCGTGGCACCGCGAGCGCTTCGCCCACATCACCGAGCTGCCCGCCGACGACCCGGCGTGGCGACACGTCGCGATCACCCGTCTGCTCGCCGGTGAGCTGGCCGAGCGGGGGATCACCGCGAGCGTGATCCACAACGCCTTCCCCGCGCCGCCGACGCGCAGCGAGCAACAGCGGGCGGCGCTGCGCGCGCAGGTCCGCGAGGCGGTCGGGCTGGGTGCCGACGACCTGGTCGTCGCGCACCCGGTGCGCGCCATCGAGCGCAAGAACCTGCCGGCGGCGATCTCGTTGGCCGAGGCGCTCGGCGCCACCTACTGGCTGCTCGGTCCTGCCGAGGAGGGCTACCAGGACGAGCTCGACCGGCTCCTCGCGAGCGCCCGCTGCCCCGTGGTGCACCACCCGTGGCCCGATGCCGAGGGCATCTACGTGGCGGCTGACCACATCACCTTCCCGTCGACCTGGGAGGGCTTCGGCAACCCGCCCCTGGAAGCCGCGCTGCACCGGCGCACCGTCAGCGTCGGCAGCTATCCCGTCGCCGCCGAGCTCCGGGCGTTCGGCTTCGACTGGTTCGATCCCGCCGACGTCGAGGGCATCCGAGCGGCGCTGTCGCACCCGACGGAGCCGGCCGAGCGGGCACGACTCGACCGCAACGAGCACATCGCGCGCACCTCGTTCTCGCTGTCCCACATGGCGGCGCAGCTCGGCGCCCTGCTCGATGAGGCAGGCTGGTGATCGTGGACGACCCGGTGCTGGCACGACGAGAACGCATCCGACGGCTCAGCGAGATGGGCCAGCGGATCGGCTACTCGTGCTTCGCGCTGGCCGTGGTGCTCTTCGTGGTGGCGTTCATCGTGCAGTTCCCGAGCTGGCTCGTGACGGTCATCATCGGCGCCATGGTGGTCGGTTCGCTCGTGCTGGCCCCGTCGATCGTGTTCGCGTACGGCGTCAAGGCCGCCGACGCCGAGGACCGCGGCGAGAAGTTCGGCTACTGAGCCGAGCTCGGTCAGCCCGGTGGGACCGGGTCGACACGCACGGCACGCCACACAGGTGACCGAGCGGTCTCGTCGCCGATCGCACCCTCGTCGACGCCGCAGTCCGGCTGGGGGATCTCGCGGTCGAGCTCGACCTGCACCATGACCGAGCGAGGCGCGCCGTCGGCGAGCGTCGCATCGAGGCGCACGTCGGTGCGTCGCGTCGGACCTCCGGGGCTGACCGTCGTGGCCCGTCGTGTCGCCTCGCACCAGTCCCACCCCACGCGTGCGAGCAGCGCTCGATCCGCGACCTGCGCCGCGGGCTCGAGCGAGGACACCCCTCGGCAGCGGTCCGCCACCGCCGCGACCGGCCCCGTCCGCCGAGCGATCGCCAGCGCGGCGTCCAGGTCGAGGTGCGCCCACCCGTACCCGTCCGGGAACGTGAGCGCGGTCGGTGCGAACCGGTGCCCACCGGTGTGCGACACCCGCCACACCCGCACCGGCTCGTCGGGCGCCAGCTGGTCGACCAGCTGCTCGTGCAGCGACGTGCCCGACCCGCCGCAGCAGACGTCACGTCGTCCGTGGGTGCAGACGAACACGTCGAGCACGTCGTCGGCCACCTCCACACGGTGGGCCTCGAACGCCTCGGTGCCCGGCACATCGGCGTCGACGAGGGCCCGGCACAAGGCCGACACCTGCTCGGGCGCCACCCACCACTCGCGGCGCCGGTATGGTCCCGCCGCCGGTCGCTCCGGCTGGTCCATCGCCAGCACTCGCACCGCGCCGGCGGTGTCACCCCGCGGCACCAGCCCCTGCGGCCGCCAGACGCGGCCGTCCGCGCCCCGCAGCGATCCGCCGGCGCCCAACGAGTGGAACGGCTCGTGCTCGGAGATGTCACGCCCCCACGGCAGCGGCACCTCGACGCACAGGAAGGCGTCGTAGGCACCGGCGGATCCGATCGGATCGGCCTCCTGGGAGAGGTGGAACGGCGCGCACCGCAGCTTGGGCGCCCGGGCCAGGGGGATGGACCGCATCGGGCCGATCGTAGTTGTTACCCGTCGGTAACATATGCTGGTCGACGCTATGCGCCTCCCTGCTGCTGAACGTCGCGAACAACTCCTGCACACCGCGGTCGCCGTCTTCGCCGAGCACGGCTACCACGCCACGTCGATGAACGACGTCGCCGAGGCCGCCGGGGTCACCAAGCCGGTGCTCTACCAGCACTTCAGCTCCAAGCGGGAGCTGTTCGTCGAGCTGCTCGCCGACATCGGCGCCGAGCTGCGCGACACGATCGCCAAGGCCACCGCGGATGCGGCCGGACCGCGCCAGCAGATCGAGAACGGCTTCCGCGCCTACTTCTCGTACGTGGGGGAGCACACCGACTCGTTCAAGGTGCTGTTCGGCTCCGGCGCGCGCCGCGACCCGGAGTTCGCGTCCTTCGCGCGCAGCGTCGAGACCTCGATCGCGGACGCGATCGCGGAGCTGATCGTGGTCGAGGGCGAGCCCGTCGCACAGCGACAGATCCTGGCGCACTCGATCGTGGGCATGACCGAGTCGGCCTCGCGCTACTGGTTGGCGCATGACCGCGAGCCCGACGTCGACACGCTGGCGACGCAGCTCTCGCAGCTCGCCTGGTCCGGCCTGCGCGGCATCCGAACCGCCGACTGAGCCCCCGACCGGCGTTTCGGAGCCTCCATGCGGCTCCACTACCCTCACCCGCCATGAGCGAGCAGACTCCCCCCTGGTTCGAGGTCATCATCGAGATCCCGCAGGGGTCCCGCAACAAGTACGAGGTCGACCACCACACCGGCGCCACCTGGTTCGATCGCCACCTCTTCTCCACCACCGTCTACCCGACCGAGTACGGGTTCTTCCCCGACACCCTGGCCGAGGACGGCGATCCGCTCGATGCCCTGGTCCTGCTCGAGGACCCGACCTTCCCGGGCTGCCACATCAAGGCCCGACCCGTCGCCGTGCTCGAGATGAGCGACGAGGCCGGTCGCGACCTGAAGGTGCTGTGCGTCGCGTCGGGCGACATGCGCTGGGACCACCTCCAGGACGTGGGCGACGTGCCAGAGCACCTGCTGGCCGAGATCAAGCACTTCTTCGAGGTCTACAAGGACCTGGAGCCCGGCAAGAAGAGCGATGTCGGCGACTGGACCGGGTGCGACGACGCGATCGCCGCGATCGCCGCGGCCAAGGCCGCCTACACGGACTGACGGGCGGCCACTAGGCCACTCGGCCACTCGGCCACTCGGCCACCGACCACTCGGGGCTGTCACAGAGCGCGCGCAAATGCTCACGATCCGTCAACCGGCGCCGACAGATCGGTAGCGTGACCGTGTTCACACCGAACGCGGCCTGCCGCACGAAAGGGGCATTCCCATGCTCGCACAGACCCTCGCCCAGTCGGACAGCTCCTCGGGACTGCTCGGCGGAGGCTTCCTCATCCTGCTGTACCTGGCCTGGATCGTCATCTACCTGGTGTCGATGTGGAAGTTGTTCACCAAGATGGGCCAGCCCGGCTGGATCGGGATCATCCCGCTGCTGAACGCCTACGGCATCTACAAGCTCGCCGGACGCGACTGGTGGTGGGTCATCCTGCTGCTGATCCCCTGCATCAACATCGTGGCCCTGTGGTTCCTGGCCTCCGACACGGCGAAGCTGTTCGGCAAGGAGCTCGGATGGGCGATCCTGCTGTTCATCTTCCCCGGGATCGGCCACATCATCCTGGCCTTCGGCGACTCGCAGTACGTGGGGCCGAACGAGCAGATCCTCTGATCCGCTCCTGATCCGTGGTGCACGAGGGGCCCGGCCGAATCGGCCGGGCCCCTCGTCGCGTCCCGTGTCGGGTCCGGATCAGCAGTCGGGATCCTGGATGAACCGCGACTCGTCGCACACCCCGTCGGACGGGTCGGAGTTCATGTCGCCGAAGTCGCTCTCGATGTCGTCGGCCGTCGAGCCGATGACGAACACGAACAGGATCACGAGGATCGACAGGACCGTGCCGATCGCACCGGTCACGATGCCGGCGATCGCGACACCGCGCTGAGGCTGGCTGGGCTCGCTGTTGGCCTTCTTCAGGCCCAGGACGCCCAGCACGATGCCGATGGCACCGAACAACAGGCCCGAGCCGCACACGAACGCGCCGAGCAGGCTCAGGATGCCCAGGACCAGCGCCGCGACCGCCAGGCCGTTGGTCCCCGAGCCGGTCGAGGCCGCATACGGCGCCGCCGGTGTGAAGCCACCCGGGGGCGGCACCGAGGCGTACCCACCGCCGGGCGGCGGTGTGGCGAACCCGGGCGGCGGGGGCACCGGGGACGGAGCACCCATGCCGGGTGGGCCGGGAGGCGCGGGCGGGGCGGCGGCGGGTGGCGGGGGCGGCGGACCACCGGCGGGCGGCGCGGGCGACGGTGCGGCGTGGCCACCGGGAGGGGGCGGCGTCGCGGGCGCACCGGGCGGCGGGGGCACGGGGCTCCCGCCGAGCGGCGGCGACGCAGGCGCGTCCGGTGCCGGCGGCGCAGCGTCGGGCGGCGGCGGCGGGGGCGGCGTGCCCTCGGCCGGTTGGGGGGTGGGGTCGTCGGGTGGTGCACCGTCGCTCATGGGATCTCCCTGTCGTTGCTCCGAACAGGCTGACACATCACGGTCCGCTCATCGGGGTCCTCGGCACGTCGATGTCGATCTCGGTGCCGAGCACCCGGACCTCACGCGTCGTCAGCGCTGCGAAGGCGGCGACGTCGGCGTCGGTGAGGTCCCTGCCCGTCAGGCTGCGCGGCCACCGGTGGTCGAGCAGCACCGAGGCGAGCCCGATGCTGTAGAGGTAGAGGCTCCCGAGCAGGTAGCTCCAGCTCAGCAGGCCCAGCACCACGACGAACACCCCGTAGGTGTCCGACGAGTTGGCCACGTAGCGAGCCACGAACCACGCGCCCAACGTCTGCAGCGCCCACCACCCCACTCCGGCGACGGCGGCCCCGGGGAGCTGCGCGGCGAAGGGCACCTTGCGGGCGCAGAGCAGCCAGTGCAGCCCCAGGTATGCGAGCGACCCTGCGGCGATCGGGAGCACGACACCTGCCACGATCCGCACCACCGCCGCGGCGTCGTCGGCCAGCACCCACTGCGCCGCACCCGACAGCACTGCGCAGCCGGCGATGAGCAACGCGCCCGGCACGTCCCGGAGGCGGCGCTGGATCCACGGCGGCCGGTCCACGACGCGCACGCCCCACACGGTGTTCAACGACTCCTGCAGCATGTCCAACAGCCCCAGGCCCGCCCACAGCGAGACCAGGATCGAGCCCACCAGCACCACGACGCTGCCCTCGATCGTCCCGGCGCCGTCGACGATCTCGGTGCCGATGACCGGCACGCTGGCGAGCGTGGAGTCGATCAGGTCCTCGCGCAGCTCGTCGTTCTCGCGCAGCACGAGGCCGAGGGTCGTCACGAACGCGAGCAGCAACGGGAACAACGAGAAGAAGCCCTTGTAGGCGAGCAGCATGGCCAGCTGCCCACCCCGGTCCTCGCCGTGCTTCTTGGCGACCGCATGCACGACCGCCAGCGGCGGCACCCGGCGCTGCACCCCGTCCAGTCGATCGAGCAGCCGGTCGAGGGCGTTCAGCTGCGGCGGCTGCGGCGGCTCTTCGGACACCCGTGGACCGTAGCGCCTGCACCCGCGCTCGGCGGCGGGGCCGCCCGGCGGCTCGAGGGGTCAGTCGATCTGGATCGGCTCCAGGGTGATGCCGAGCGCCGCCGCCTTGCGCTGGTACTCCTGGATCTCTCGCTGCTGGTTGCGCGCCATGCGCTCGGCGAAGGCCACCACACGCTCGTCGTTCGCCGACGCCGCGGCCGCCTCGGCCATGTGCACGCCGCCCGCATGGTGGTTCGTCATGAGCTGCAGGAACGCCGCATCGGCCTCCGCGCCGCGCAGGTCGCGCAGCTCCGCCATCTGCTCCGGCGTCGCCATGCCCGGCATCTGCGCGAGCGGGGTGCCCATGTCCATCCAGGTCATGGCGTCACGGTCGATCGAACCGGTGTCGTAGCCCCAGTCCTCCAGCAGCGCGGTCATGTAGCCGATCTCCCACTGCTGGGCGACGATCGCCTCCTGTGCGAAGTGCTCGACGTCGGGGTCCTCGCCGTTGGCCACGCCGAGCAGACCCAACTGCACGGCCTGCTCGTGGTGGGCGATCATGTCGCGCATGAACCCGACGTCGACGGAGTCCTCGGCCTCGCCGTCGAAGCGGGACTGCAGCGCGAGGGCCAGCATCACCGCGACGAAGCCCACCACGGCGACCAGTCCGAGCACCTTCAGCGTCGTCCACCCCGGCGTCGGCTGCGGCCACGTGTCGAGCGGCGACCCCTCGCCGCCCCCGGCATCGTCGCCACCGTCGGTCGACGTCACGCCCCGTCCGCTCTCGTCGAGATCGGGGTCGGCCACGTCGCTCACCCCCACAGCGTACGACGACGGACCAGGACGCCGTTCGGCAGCCGCCTGAGCAGGCCCACAACACCGACCGCGGGTCGCCCGGTGCACCGGTGCCCGGCCGATACGGTGGCGGCCGTGGGAACGTTGAAGCGCACCTCCGCGCGCACCGGCGCGAACGTCACGGTCGTGACCGTCGCGGTGGCGGTCATCGCCGTCTGCGCCGTGGTGCTGGTCGCAGCGCTCATCGCCACCGTGCTCGACCCCTTCGGCTCCGAGACGGTGGACCGCTCCGGGCCGACGGTGCTCCAGGAGATCCGCAAGCTCGAGGAGTTCACCGCCGCCGAAGGCACCTTCACCCAGGACGTGGACCTGGAGACCGACGCGAAGTACCTGCCCGACTTCCTCGCCGGCCAGCGCGTGACGGCGCTGGTCACCGGCTCCGTGCGCGCCACGGTCGACTTCGGTGCGCTCGACGAGGACGCCATCGAGGTCAGCGACGACGGCACGACGATCCGACTCACCCTGCCCGAACCGGTGCTGAGCGATGCGGACATCGAGGAGTCCTCCGCCCGCATCGTCAGCCGCGACCGCGGCCTGATCGACCGCGTCGACGACTTCTTCTCGGCCAACCCGACCGACGACGCGCAGCTGTTCACCGCGGCCGAGCAGAAGGTGGAGGCCGCCGCACGCGAGTCGGACCTGCTCGAGGAGGCCCGGGAGAACACCGAGCGATGGCTCACCACGTTCCTGGGCGCAGCGGGCTTCTCGACCGTCGAGATCAGCTGGCAGGACTCCCCCGCCTGAGCTGCGCTCGTCCGCCCGAGCCCACCGCCCCAGCTCACGACCGCACCGCCCACACGACCGCACCGCCCACACGACCGCACTGACCGCACGACCGCACAGAGAGCGAGCCGCATGTCCTTCGACCAGATGACCTCACCCGCACCGGCCCCGGGAGCGCCGCCGTCGTGGGCGGCCCAGGTGCTCGACGGCTACAAGGTCTACGGGCAGGGCGAGGCAGAGGTCCGCGCCCTCGACGGCGTGACCGTCGGGTTCGAGCGTGGCCGCTTCACTGCGATCATGGGCCCGTCCGGCTCGGGCAAGTCGACGCTGATGCAGTGCGCGGCCGGCCTGGACCGGCTGACGAGCGGCGCGGTGTGGATCGGCGACGTCGACATCACCCGATTGAACGAGAAGCAGCTCACGCTGCTGCGGCGCGAGAAGATCGGCTTCGTCTTCCAGCAGTTCAACCTGCTCCCGACCCTGACCGCCGCGGAGAACATCACGTTCCCGCTGGACCTGGCCGGCCGCACCCCGGACCGGGAGTGGATGGATCACGTGGTGCGCACCGTCGGGCTGGGCGACCGCCTGTCGCACAAGCCGTCGGAGCTCTCCGGCGGTCAGCAGCAGCGCGTCGCGGTGGCGCGGGCCCTGGTGGAGCGGCCCGAGATCATCTTCGCGGACGAGCCGACCGGCAACCTCGACTCGCACTCGTCGGCCGAGATCCTGAGCTTCATGGCCGCCGCCGTGCGCGACTTCGGCCAGACCGTCGTGATGGTCACCCACGATCCCGTCGCCGCGGCGTACGCGAGCCGCGTGCTGTTCCTCGCCGACGGCAGGATCGTCGACGAGCTGCTCGCACCCACGCGCGACACGATCCTCGACGCCATGCGTCGCATCGGCAGCTGACATGTTCCGCTACGCGCTGACGAGCCTCCGGGCCAACCTCACGCGCCTGATCGCGACCTCGCTGGCCGTCGTGATCGGCATCACCTTCCTGGGCTCCGGGCTCATGCTGACCGACGCGATGCGCTCGGGGCTGACCGCGGACGTCGAGGCGCAGTACGCGGCGCTCGACCTGGCGGTGCAACCCGCCGACAGCTCCGGCTTCGGCGGAGAGGGTGCGCTGTCGAGCGTGCCGCCGGAGGTGCTCGACACGATCCGGGCCGCCGACGGCGTCGCTGCTGCTGCCGGCGAGATCCAGGCCAGCGCGACCGTGAAGCGACCCGACGGCACCACGGCCAACCTGCGCAGCCAGGGCCGGGCGTGGATCTCCGACGACGAGCTCAACCCGGTGCAGCTGGTCGAGGGCGCCGCGCCCGGCCCTGGTGAGGTCGTGCTCGACCAGAAGCTCGCGGAGGAGGCCGAGGCGTCCGTCGGCGACAGCGTGACCCTCGAGACCCCCGTCGGGCCCCGCGAGGCCACGGTGGTCGGCATCTCGCGCTTCGGCCAGGAGGACGCCCTCGACGGCGGCGGCACCCTCTGGCTCGACGAGCAGAGCGCCGTCGAGCTGCTGAACGCGGGGACCGCCGGCTACTCGACGGTGCTGGTGCGCACCTCGCAGGAGCCCATGACGGTGGCGACACGGCTGCAGGAGCAGCTGCCGGCGTCGGTCGAGCTGGTGAGCCGCAGCGAGTTCATCGAGGACCGCACCGCGTTCGCCGCTGCCATCGTCTCGGTGCTGCGACCGGTGCTGCAGGGCTTCGCCTACCTGTCGATGTTCGTGTGCGCGTTCGTGATCTTCAACACCTTCTCGGTGGTGGTCACCCAGCGCTTCCGGGAGCTGGCCCTGATCCGAGCCGTCGGCGGGACTCCCGCGCAGGTCCGGCGCTCGCTGCTGCTCGAGGGCTTGGTGATCGGTGCGGTCTCGAGCGTGATCGGCATCGCCACCGGCCTGGCGCTCACCGTCGGCGTGCAGGCGGTGCTGGACCGCTTCGACCTGGGCCTGCCCCAGGGCTCGGTGCGCCTGACGCTGGGCACGGTCGTGCTCTGCATGGTCGTCGGCACGGTCGTGACCGTCCTGTCGGTCATCGTGCCGGCCTTCCGCGCCGGGCGCACCAAGCCCGTCGAGGCGATGCGTGCCACGGCGGTCGACACCTCGGGCACGTCGGTCGTGCGGCTCGTGTTCGGCGCGGTGTTCCTTGGGCTCTCGCTGCTGCTGCTGGGGCTCAACCAGTTCGTCGCACCCAAGTGGTACTACCTCGCACCCGGCGGCCTGCTGCTGTTCATCAGCCTGTTCGTGGCCGGGCCGCTGCTCGCCCGCATGTTCGGCCTGGTCGTGAAACCCCTCCTGTCCAGGATCGGGCTGACGGGTCGCCTCGCCTCGGACAACACCGTGCGCAACCCACGACGCACCGCGACGACGGCCAACGCGCTCGTGATCGGCCTGTTCCTGGTGACGCTGGTGACCGTGTCGGGCGAAGCGATGAAGTCGTACCTCGTCGGCGAGATCAACAAGCTCTCGTCGTCCGACTTCGTGCTCGCGGCCCAGCGGTCCCTCGATCCCGGGCTGATCGACGAGGTCCGTGGGCTCGACGGGGTGTCGGGCGTCGCGCCGCTGCGATTCGGCCAGGCCTCGAGCACGTCGGGGCCCGTGGTCATCAGCACCACCGACGACCCGGCGGCGCTCGGTGACGTGGCCGGCATGACCGTCAAGGAGGGTTCCCTGGACGCCGTCGTCGACGGCGACGGCATCGCGGTCCCCGAGGCCGGCGACCTGGGATCGGCGCAGCTCCCCCTGGAGCTCGGCGACCAGCTGGTCGTGAACGATCTGGCGGGCCAGCAGCGCACGCTCACGGTCAGCGCAGTGCTCGAGGACGGCGGCGTCAACGGCCTGATCGTCGGCTACGTCGTGGGCGAGTCGACCTTCACCGAGCTCGCCGGCGAGCAACCGATCGCCATGGCCTTCGTGCGTGCCGAGCCCGGCCAGGCCGACGAGGTCGGCCGCCGCATCGAGTCGACCTTCGACGGCTACACCGGCGTCGAGCTGCTGGCGGGCAACTTCATCGGCGACACCATCGGCACCGTCTTCGACTTCCTGATCGCCGCGGTGAACGCACTGCTCGGCATGAGCGTGGTGGTGGCCCTGGTCGGCATCGTCAACACGATGACCCTGGCCATCTTCGAGCGACGCCAGGAGCTGGGCATGGTGCGAGCACTGGGCATGACGCGCCAGCAGGTCGGTCGCATGATCCGACTCGAGGCCGTGCTGATCGGGCTGCTCGGCACGTTGGTCGGCATCGGCTCAGGGATCCTGCTGAGCTGGGTCGTGGTGTCGAGCATCGACGAGATCGAGATCGGGCTGTCGTTCAACTGGGCACGTGTCGGGTTGATCTTCGCCGTCGGTGTGCTGGTCGGCATCCTGGCGTCGCTGGTGCCCGCACGTCGGGCGACGCGCCTGGACATGCTCGACGCGATGCGCTCGGAGTAGCCCTCGTCGGCCGCCGCGCCCGGTCGGCAGCCGCGCCCGGTCGACAGCCGCGCCCGGTCGGCGCGCCCGGCGACGGGCCGGCTCAGGGAAGGATCGCGGGACGCTCGATGCCGGCGGCGGCCAGCGTGTCGACGTAGAGCTGGGTGATGGTCTCGGCGTTCTCGACGTGGAAGGCGTTGCCGTCGTCGTCGAGGAAGTCGAGGCCCTTCTCGATCACGAACTGGATCGTGGCGGGACCGGGCGAGTCCTCGGGCACCGCCAGGGTGTGGACGGAGCCCGACGGCTCGTAGATGTAATCACCCGCGCTGGCGGTCCAGTCGTACTCGAGGTAGCCCCACGTGCCCTCGATCGTCCAGGCGTGCACCTCGCCGTGGTGGTAGTGCTTGGGCAGCACGGTGCCCGGCGCGAAGCGGTTCATCAGGGTGTAGCGGTCGGTGCCCGCCCCGGTCCGCAGGACCTTCATCTCGATGCCCGGTGCCAGCTCGGCCCAGGGCAGCTCGTCGGTGTGGCAGACGCTGGTGTCGGCGTCGGCGCCGGTGGTGGTGGTGTCGTCGGTGACGGACATCGGTGATCCCCCTTGGTCGACTGGCGTGGTCGAAGTGGGCCGAAGACTACCCAGCGGCGGCGCCACCGCTCAGTCGGGCTGGCGCAGACCTCGCAGCACGGTGTCGGCGGTCGCCTCGGCGGTGGCCTCGGGGTCGTCGCTGAAGCCGATGCCGCGCAGCTGGAGCGAGACCGATCCGTGACAGGCGTTCCAGAGCCGCTGCGCCACCTCGGCGGCATCGCCCGGGGCGATGACCCCTTCCGCCATGGCCCGCTGCACCAGCATCTGGAGCTGCAGGAACGTGGCGCGTGCGTGTCCCATCGCCATGGGCGACGGGACGTAGTCGGGCACCGACCGCTCGAACATCAGCGCGTAGTGCGACGGGTGCTCGAGCGCGAACCGGCGGTAGCACCGGCCCGCGTCGGCGAGGTCCTCGAAGGGGTCGTCGCTGCCGACGCCGCCCATCGCCTGGCCCAGTCCGTCGAAGCCGCGGATGAGCAGCGCGTCGAGCACCCCGTTCTTGCCGCCCAGGTGGTTGTAGACGCTCATGGGCGCGACGTTCGCTGCTGCGGCGATGGCCCGCACCGTGAGCGCATCGGGCCCCTGCTCCACCAGGAGCTGCTCGGCCGCGTCGACGATGGCGCGCTCGACCTCTGCGCTGGGAGTGCGGGCGGCGACGCGCCGGGAGATCGGTGCGAACTTTCCGGAACGGGGCATCGGTCACAGCGTAGACCTCTTGACGCGTTGTAGCACATCGTTCTACAACTCTGGAACGTTGTTCTACAGTGCGACGACCCCCACCCCACCGGGAGGAACCCATGGACCCCCAGCTCATCCACCGACGCCGGTGGGCCATCCTCGGCGTGCTGGTCACCAGCGTCTTCCTGGTGGTCGTCGACAACACGATCGTCAACGTGGCACTGCCGACGCTCAGCCGCGAGCTGGGTGCGACCACCAGCCAGCTGCAGTGGATCGTCGACGCCTATGCGCTGGTGTTCGCCGGGTTGCTGCTCGCGTTCGGCAGCCTCGGTGACCGCTACGGCCGCAAGGGCGCCATGCAGATCGGGCTGGTGCTGTTCGGTGCCACCTCGATCTGGGCCGCGTTCTCGGGCACGGCCGAGGGTCTGATCGCCGCCCGGGCAGCGATGGGCGTCGGCGCCGCGCTGGTGTTCCCCGCCACCCTCGCCATCCTCTCCAACGTGTTCACCGATCCCTCGGAGCGCGCCAAGGCGATCGGCATCTGGTCGGCGACCACGGGCCTGGCCGTGGCGCTCGGCCCCGTCACCGGCGGCTGGCTGCTCGAGCACTTCTGGTGGGGCTCGGTGTTCCTGGTCAACATCCCGATCATCCTCGTGGCCCTGCCGCTCGGCGCCGTGCTGCTCCCGAGCTCCCGCGATCCCGAGGCCGGCCGACTCGACCCGCTGGGCCTGGTCACCTCCATCGCCGCGATCGCCCTGCTGGTCTTCACCGTGATCGAGGCACCCCACAAGGGCTGGACCTCGTTCGACACCGTCGCCGGGTTCGTCGGCTTCGCCGCCCTGTTCACGACCTTCATCTGGTGGGAGCGCCGGCGCCGCGACCCGATGCTCGACGTCACGGTGTTCCGCAACCCACGCTTCTCGGCCGCCAGCTTCTCGGTCGCCGTGGCCTTCTTCGGCCTGTTCGGCTTCATCTTCCTGATCACGCAGTACTTCCAGTTCGTGCGGGGCTACTCGACGTTGGAGGCCGGGCTGCACACGCTGCCCTTCGCCATCGCTGCCGGCGTCGCCGCGCCGATCGCCGCTCGTCTGGCGCTGCGCTTCGGCAGCACCCGCATCGTCGCCGCCGGCCTGGCGTCGATGTCGATCGGGTTCGCCTGGGCCTCCACATTGGCGGCCGACTCGCCCTACTGGACGGTGATCGTGCCCCAGATGGTCTTCATCGCCGCAGGCCTCACGCTCACCACCGCGCCCTCCACCGACGCGATCCTGGGGTCGCTGCCCAAGGAGAAGGCCGGCGTCGGCTCGGCGGTCAACGACACGACACGCGAGCTCGGCGGCACGCTCGGCGTCGCCGTGGTCGGCTCGGTGTTCAGCTCCCTCTACGGGCCGCGCCTGCTGGAGCGCCTCTCCGGCCTGCCCATCCCCGACCAGGCCCTGGACGCGGCGGCCGAGTCGGTGCAGGCTGCGGCGATGATCGCCGAGATGGCACCGCCCGAGGGTCGGACGCTCATCCTGGACGCCACCCGCGACGCCTTCCTGGAGGGGCTGCACAGCGGCGTTCGCGTCGCCGCCGTCGCCACCGCAGTGGGCGCCGTGCTCGCGCTGGTGTTCCTGCCCGCCCGCGGCGTGGACCTGAACGCCACGACCCCCAGCGACGAAGGTGTCGTCGCATGAGCACGCCTCCGACCAGCACCGGGCCGTTCGCGACCGCGACGGCGATCACGCCCGCCGGCCCCTCCCGCTACGAGGTCGAGATCGCCGAGGGCTGGGACATCGCCGGCAACACCAACGGCGGCTACCTCCTGTCGCTCGCCGGCCGGGCCATGGCGGCGGCGGCCGACCGTCCCGACCCGGTGTCGGTCACGGCGCACTACCTGGCACCGGGACGTCCGGGACCGGGCACGGTGACGACGAACGTGGTCCGCAGCGGTCGACGCTTCAGCACCGTCGAGGGCCGGCTGCACGCCGGAGGACGGGACCTGCTCGCCGTGCTCGGCACCTTCGGCGACCTGAGCGACGACTCGGGCGAGCAGGGCCTGCACGTCGACGGCGAGCCCCCCGAGCTGCCGGACCCCGCCGACTGCCACCTGGTCGTGCCGTCCGAGCCGTTCCCGCCGCCGTTCATGGGCCACGTCGAGTTGCGCATGCATCCCGACGATGCCGGTTTCTTCGAGGGCCGACGCAGCGGCCGCCCGCTCATGCGTGGCTGGTTCCGCCTGCCCGACGACGAGCCCGTCGACACCATCGCCCTGCTGACCGCGGTCGACGCGTTCCCACCCACGATCTTCAACGCGGACCTGCCCGTGGGCTGGACCCCGACGTTGGAGCTGACCGCGCACGTGCGCGCTCGGCCGGCGCCGGGCTGGCTCGCCTGTCGCTTCTCCACCCGGTTCGTGACCGGCGGCTTCCTCGAGGCCGACGGGGAGATCTGGGATGCGACCGGACGCCTCGTCGCGCAGTCGCGTCAGCTGGCGCTGGTCCCTCGTCCCCACCCCGGGTAGTCCCGGACTGGTCCGTCGCCGGAATAGTCCACGGACCGGGCCGGTTGTCGTCGTGATGCAGCTCTCGGTGCTCGACGTCTGTCCCATCCCCCACGGCGCCTCGACCGCCGACGCGCTGGCCGACGCGGTGCAGCTCGCCACGCGTGCCGAGACGCTCGGCCTGGCCCGGTACTGGGTGGCTGAGCACCACAACACCGCGACGATCGCGTCGTCGGTGCCCTCGATCGTCATCGCCCACCTGGCGGCGGCCACCCGCACCCTGCGCGTCGGCTCGGGCGGGGTCATGCTGCCGAACCACTCGCCCCTGCACGTGGCCGAGTCGTTCCGATTGCTCGAGGCCCTGCACCCCGGGCGCATCGATCTGGGCATCGGCCGCGCCCCGGGCACCGACGGACGCACGGCGCTCGCGCTGCGTCGCTCCACCGCTGCGCTGCGAGCCGACGACTTCCCCGAGCAGCTGGACGAGCTGATGGGCTTCCTGACCGACTCGCTGCCCGCCGACCACCCCTTCTCGACGGTCACCGCCTCGCCCCGCGGGGGCGACGCACCCCCGATCTTCCTGCTCGGCTCCAGCGGCTACAGCGCCCAGCTCGCGGCCGAGCTCGGCCTCGGCTTCGCCTTCGCTCGCCACATCAACCCAGGTCCTGCGGCCGCCGTGCTGCGCCACTACCGCGCCGAGTTCCGCCCGTCGTCGTGGTTCGCCGAGCCCTACGCCATCCTCGCCACCTCCGCGCTCGCCGCGGACAGCGACGAGGCGGCCGAGCACCTGGCGGCCACTCTCGACCTGGCCTGGCTGCGCATCGGACAGGGGCGCAACGGGCCCACCCCGAGCTTCGCCGAGGCGCTGGCCTACGAGTACTCGCCCGCGGAGGAGGCCCAGCGTCGGGCCAACCGCTCGCGGCACTCGATCGGGTCCGCGTCTCGGGTCAGCGCCGAGTTGTCGGTGCTCGCCGACGAGGCCGCTGCGGACGAGGTGATGGTGCTGACCATGGCCCACGACCTGGACAGCAGGGTCCGCTCCTACGAGCTGCTCGCCGCCGAGCTCGGGCTGAGCTCGACCGCACCTGCGGCCTGAGGCACCAGCTCCGCCCCGCGCCGCTGCGGGCCCACGTGGAGCAGACTGTGGCGATGAGCGAGCCCTCCGGTCCCCGTCCGTCCCACGTCGGCCTGTGCGTCGCGGACCTGGACGCCGCCCTGCGCTTCTACTGCGACGGACTGGGCTTCGCCGCGGCCGAGCGCTACGAGCTCGACTCCGAGCAGGTGCCGGGCCTGGACCGCTCGCTCGAGGTGCCGGGCCACGTCCGGGTGGTCTCGCAGTTCATCCGCCACAGCGGCTTCGCCATCGAGCTGCTGCACTACGACGAGCCGACGGCGCACGGCGAGCCCTCCACCTCCCGGTCGCAACGGGGCTACACCCACCTGGCGCTGCACGTCGACGACCTGGACGCTGCGGTCGAGCGGGCCGTGGCCGCCGGCGGGACGGTCCTGCCCGACACGCGGGCCAGCCTGGGCATCGAGCTGGTCTTCCTGGTCGACCCGGACGGCAACCGGGTGGAGCTGCTGCAGATGGGGTGACCCCGTCGGCGCATGCGCTCCGCCAGACTGTCGGTCGTGAGCGGGGCAGCTGACAGCGCGATCCAGGAACGCACCCGCCGCTGGCTCACCTGGGCCGTGGTCGTCATCGCCGTGGCGACGCTGGTCGGCTTCGGCCTGTTGTGGCCCCGCGGCGAGGCGCCCGACCTGGGGGTGCGACCCGGCGGCTACGTGGACGCCACGGTCACCTCCACCGAACGCACCACCTGCGACGCCGTCGAGGCCGAAGCGCTCGCCGGATGCTCGGCGGTGGAGGTCGAGATCACCTCGGGCGACGATGCCGGCGAGTCGGGTGTGTTCCTCATCCGCGACACGGACTTCGGGATCCCCGAGATGTCCGTCGGTGACCGCGTCGTGCTGCTCGACGTGCCCACCAGTCCCCCGCCGTTCCGCTACACCTACTCCGACGTGCAACGCGCCACGCCCATGTGGTGGCTGCTGGCCCTGTTCGTGGTCGCGGTGCTGGCCGTCGGGCGATGGCAGGGTGCACGTGCCCTCGCCGGACTGGCCGTCAGCGGCCTGATCCTGGTGCTGTTCGTCGTGCCAGCCCTGTTGCGCGACGAGTCCGCGGTGCTCGTGGCGCTCACCGGTACGATCGCCATCGCCTACCTGGCGCTCTACCTGGCGCACGGCTTCACCCACGCCACGACCGTCGCCCTGGCCGGCACGCTGGCGAGCCTGGCGATCATCACCGCGCTGGCCCTCGTGGTGGCCGAGGTCGCCCAGCTGTCCGGACTGGCCAACGAAGAGGCCCAGGCGCTGCGCGTCACCGCCTCGGCGTTGGACCTGCGCGGCCTGCTCGTCGCCGGCATCGTCGTGGGCGCGCTCGGCGTGCTCGACGACGTGACCGTCACCCAGGTCTCCGCAGTAGCGGCCCTGCGCCGCGCCAACCCCACCATGGAGCGCCGACCCCTCTACCGGGAGGCCATGCGGGTGGGCAAGGACCACGTGGCGTCGACGGTGAACACCCTGGTGCTCGCCTACGCCGGCGCGACCCTGCCGCTGGTGCTGCTGTTCAGCCAGGGGGCCAAGTCGACCGGGCGCATCATCACCAGCGAGATCGTCGCCGTCGAGGTGGTCAGGATGCTGGTCGGCTCGATCGGGCTGATCCTGGCCGTGCCGATCACGACCGCCCTCGCCGCCGTGGTGCTGACCGCCAGCGACGACGTGCACGCCGGCCACGACCACGCGCACCTCGACGACGAGACCCTCGCCCGGGCGCGCGGGGACGACCACGACCACGACCACGACGATCCCCACCCGGTGGACTGGGACGACTTCGGTCCCCGGGAGGATCCGATCTGAGTCGTCGGCGCGGCGCTCAGAGCAGGGTGGCGACCAACGCGAAGTGGCACCCACCCGCAGCGATGGTCATCGAGTGCCACACCTCGTGGTACCCGAAGCGGGACGGCGACGGATCGGGGCGCTTGCGTCCCAGCACCACCGCACCGACCGTGTAGAGCACGCCACCGATCCCCAGCAGCGCCAGCTGGACCGCGTCCAGGCTGGTCACCAGCACCGGCAGCGTGATGACGGCGCCCCATCCCATGACGATGTAGAGCCACGAGCCGCTGGACTTCCCACCCACGCCGAGGCGGACCATCTTCAGGATCACGCCGGCCAGGGCGGTCACCCAGGCCACCACCAGCATGGGGATGCCCCAGATCCGGGGCAGCGCGATCAGGCACAACGGTGTGTAGGTGCCGGCGATCAGCACGTAGATCATGGAGTGGTCGGCACGACGGAACCACAGCACCGAGCGGTGGGTGCGAGCCAGGCGGTGGTACGAGGCGCTGGTGGCGAAGAGCCCGGCCAGGCTGGCCCAGTAGATCGCCACCGCGACCCGTGCCCCCACCGAGTCGGCCACGGTCAGCAGGTAGAGCCCGGCAGGCAGGACCACCAGGAACGCCGCGAAGTGCAACCAGCCCCGCCAGGTCGGGCGCGGGCCGTAGGGATCCTCGAACAGGGTCCCATCCGCCAGGGTGTCGTCGACCGGACCCGTGAGCGTTCCCCCGACCTCGACCGCACCCGTGGTGCGTGCCCCGCTCACTTCACCGCCAACCATCGCTCCACAGTGCCACGATCCCCCTGCGCCTGTCAGCGGGTACTTCCTCCCGTGCACGGTCAGCCGTCACAGCTCACCCAGGTTGGGTGAACCGCTGCAGCACCCCGTCGGGCCATGCTGGTCCCATGCTGCACAAGCGATCCGACATCGACCGACTCACCGACACCGTTCGCCGGCTCACGAGCGAGATCTCCCGCAACCAGTTCCCCGCAGAGACCGCGGACCGGCGCATGGTGGCCGAGATCATCAAGCGAGAGATCGACCTCGACGGCAACGCCCACCAGAACCTGGCGACGTTCTGCTCCACCTGGGAGTCCGAGGAGGTCATGGAGCTCATGGCCGCGTCGATCAACAAGAACCTGATCGACAAGGACGAGTACCCCACCGCTGCGGAGATCGAGCGTCGCTGCGTGCACATGCTGGCCGACCTGTGGAACGCACCCGACACCCACGACGCCGTGGGCACCTCGGCCATCGGCTCGTCCGAGGCCTGCATGCTGGCCGGCATGGCGATGCATCGCCGCTGGCGCAACCGTCGCCGCGAGCAGGGCCTGCCGACCGACACCCCCAACCTGGTCTGCGGCCCGGTGCAGGTGGTGTGGGAGAAGTTCGCCCGCTACTGGGACATCGAGCTGCGCGAGGTCGGCATGGCGCCCGGCCGCTACGGCATCGACGCTGCGACGATGCTCGAGCAGGTCGACGAGCACACGATCGGCGTCGTGCCCACCCTCGGGGTCACCTACACGGGCATCTACGAGCCCGTGGCCGAGCTGGCCGCGGCACTCGACGACCTGCAGGAGCGCACCGGCCTGGACGTCGACCTGCACATCGACGGCGCGAGCGGTGGCTTCACCGCGCCGTTCTGCGCACCCGACCTGGTGTGGGACTTCCGCCTGCCTCGCGTGAAGTCCATCAGCGCCTCCGGCCACAAGTTCGGTCTCGCGCCGCTGGGAGTGGGCTGGGTGCTGTTCCGCGACGCGGCGGAGCTGCCCGAGGAGCTGGTGTTCCACGTCACCTACCTCGGTGGCGACATGCCCACGTTCCAGATCAACTTCTCGCGGCCGGCAGGGCAGATCATCGCCCAGTACGCCGGCTTCCTGCGGCTCGGTCGCGAGGGCTACGCGGCGGCGCACGGCAACTCCTACCGCACCGCGCAGCACCTGGCCGAGCAGCTGCCGAAGGTCGGCCCGTTCGAGCTGATCTACGACGGTGACCCGGCGACGGGCATCCCGGCGGTCACCTGGAAGCTGGCCGACGACGCCGGTGTCACCTGGACGCTCTACGAGCTGGCCGACCGTCTGCGCACCCGCGGCTGGCAGGTGCCGGCGTACCCGCTGACCGGTGAGCTGTCCACGCAGGTGGTGCAGCGAGCGCTCATCCGCCTCGAGATCACCAGCGACGAGATCAACACGTTGCTGTCCGACATGGCCGAGGCGGTCGACTTCCTCGAGCGCCACCCCGTCAGCGTGCAGATGACCCAGGACGAGGGCACCTCCTTCTCGCACTGACCCCCACTGCCACGACCGGCCGAGGAACGGAGCGGTCGGGGACGCTTGAGCGTCGGCGCGTCGTGCCGATGGGAACCCGTGACGACCACCGCCCCCGACGTGTCGAACGCCGCGCAGGTGCCCCGACGCGCGCCCCTGGTCCTGGTGGCGCTCGTGCTCGCGGCGTCCGTGGCGAACCTGAACCTGGCCGTGGCCAACGTGGCGCTGCCCGACATCGGCGCACGGTTCGACGCGTCGCAGACCCAGCTCAACCTGGTGGCGATCAGCTTCTCGCTCGGGCTGGCCGCGACCGTGCTGTACCTGGGCGCCGTCGGCGACCGCTACGGGCGCAAGCGGATGCTGCTCGCGGGTGTCGCGCTGTCGGTGCCCGCCGGCATGGTCGCCGCTTGGGCTCCGTCGATCGAGGTGCTCGTCGGTGCCCGGCTGGTGGGCGGCCTGGCCGCCGGCATGGCGTTCCCGACGACGCTCGCGCTGATCACCGCGCTGTGGGCAGGGCCGCCGCGCACCAAGGCGATCGCGCTGTGGAGCGCGGTCGGCGGCTCGATGGCCGCGCTCGGCCCGCTGATCGCCGGCTGGCTGCTCGGACGCGCCTGGTGGGGCTCGGTGTTCCTGGTCACCCTGCCGCTCGCCGCCCTCACCCTTCCCCTGGCGGCGCGACTGGTGCCCGCGCACGTGCACGAGACGACCGACCCGGTGGACCACCCCGGCGGAGTGCTCTCGATGATCGCGGTCGCCGCGCTGGTGATGTCGATCAGCCTGGCGCCCCAGCCCCAGCAGCGCTCGACCGCCGCCGTGCTCGCGCTCGTCGCGCTGGTCGCCGGCGCCCTGTTCGTGCGACGCCAGCGGCGCACCGACCACCCCCTCTACGACCTGGACGTCGCGGCCCGGCGGATCTTCTGGGTCGCGGCGCTCGGGGGCATCATCGTGTTCGGCTCGCTGATGGGCGCGATGTTCGTCGGCCAGCAGTACCTGCAGAACGTGCTGGGCTACTCGACGCTCGAGGCCGGCGCGTCGATCGTTCCGGCGGCGCTCGTCATGCTCGTCGTGGCACCACGCTCCGCGAAGATGGTCGAGGCCCTCGGGGCCCGCACCACGCTGCTGACCGGCTACGCGTGTTGCTTCGCTGGCTTCCTGGTGATGCTGGTCTTCTGGACCGACGACGCCGGCATCGCCGCAGTGGGTGCTGCCTACGTGCTGGTCGGCGCCGGTGTGGGCTTCGCCGGCACCCCGGCGTCGCACTCGCTCACCAGCTCCGTGCCGGTCCGGCGAGCCGGGATGGCCTCGGGCACCGCGGACCTGCAGCGCGACCTCGGCGGGGCGATCCTGCAGTCGGTGCTCGGTGCTCTGCTCACCGCCGGCTACGCCGTGGCGTTCTCCTCGGCGATCGCCGCGTCACCGCAGGCCAGCACGATCTCCGCGGACACCCAGACCGAGCTGCTGCGCAGCTTCTCGAGCGCCGAGGCGACCGCGAGCCGCTACCCCGAGTACGCCGAGCAGATCGACGCCGCGGCCAAGCAGGCGTTCACCCAGGGGCAGAACTGGGCCTACCTGGCCGGTGCCGTGGCGATCGCGCTCGGCGCGATCCTGGTCGCCACCATGTTCCCCCGCCGCGACCGTGAACAGGAGCTGCTCGCCGAGTACGCAGCGACGGATCGAGCCGGCCACGACGCCTGAGGTGCCGGCATCCGGCTCCCGTCAGGCCTCCTCGGTCGGCAGTCGCTCCGCATCGGAGGCCTCGCGCAGCATCGCCTCGATGCGGTCGAGACGCTCGTGCAGGGCGTCCAGGTGGCGGGATTCGATCGGCAGGTCGGCGGGACCCGGCACCGACTCGCCGAGGTCCGGGGCGACGGAGGATCCGTCGGTCGCCCCCGCGGCGGCCGCCGCCTGCTCGGCCCGTCGCCGGCCCGCCTGCTCGACGTAGCTGGACGACACCTGCGCGGTGATCACCGCCAGGGTCAGCAGTCCGATCGCCATGATGCCCACGGCCACCACTCGACCCCCGACGGACACCGGGTACAGGTCGCCGTAGCCGACGGTCGTCACCGTCACCGCCGCCCACCACAGCGCGTTGCCGATGGTGGTGATGTTCGCCCCGGGAGCGTTGCGCTCGTAGAAGTACACGATCAGCACGCCGTTCAGCAGCAGCAGCGCCGCCGCAGCCAGGAACCGCTCGATGTGACCGCGACGGAACAGCGAGGTGATGAGCCGCAGGCTGAACAGCACGCGCACCGGCGGCATGATCACTGCGAACAGGCCCAGCGGGTGGGTGCGCAGGTAGCCGAACGGTCGAGGCGCGAGCATCGAGCGGATCGCCATGTCGATGCCGAACACGACCGAGATCGACAACCGCAGCACGAGCCCGCCGGCGGTGATGTCGGACCCCGGACCGAAGTTGGCGACCGGCACCGCGATGATCCACAGGGTGCACAGCGCGAACACGTCGAGCGCGGTCTGGGTGCGCGCCTGGTAGGCCTCGAGCCGCGGAGAGGTGTTCTCGGCCCGGGAGAGCCGTGACGACGCCATGTGCACATCGTCGCCCGCGACGACCGTGCGGCGGTGGACCCGCGCGGTCGGCGCGCCTCAGGAGCGGGTCAGCAGCGTCGCAGGAACCGGACGAGCTCCGGGGTGACGACGGTGTCGTCGGCTGCGCCGATGGCGGCGTTGACCTGGGCGTGGGTCAAGGGACGGGCGTCGAGCAGCTCGGCGTGCGCCCCGCGGTCGGTCAACGCCGACACGAACCGCTCGGCGGTGCCACGCCGGTCCGGCGCGCCCCGGGTCACGACCAGGGTGTCGGGCAGCTCTTCGGCGCCGCCCAGCTGCTCGATCGGGCTGGCCGCCGACCAGGTCGTCGGATCGTCACCGAACGCCTGGAGGTAGAGGCGATTGCCGGAGCCGGCCTGCGCCACCACGTCGTAGCCCTCGGTGTCGAGCAGGACCGCGCATCGCAGCTCGCCAGGCGAGCGGCCGACCGCACCCAGGTGGTCCTCGTCGGCCAGGACGCCGGCGAGGATGCCGGCCCCGGCCGAGTGGCCCATGACCGAGATGCGAGCGGGGTCCAGGCCCAGCTCCTCGGCGTGGTCGACCACCCAGTCGATCGCAGCGGCCACGTCGTCGTTGTGCACCGGGTACTGCACCTCGGGGCTCAGCCGGTAGTTGACCGAGACCAGCGTCCAGCCCATGGAGCTGAAGAGCTCGATCTTGTCGTCGCGGCCGTTGCGGCGGTCGCCCACGCTCCACCCGCCGCCGTGCACCCAGACCATCACGGGGGTGGGCCCGCACTGCGCTGCCCGCTCGGGACGGATCACCTCGAGGGTGGTCAGGTCCGCCGGCGCACCGTCGACCTCGAGGTACCTCTCGACGCGCCGGTCCGCCACGCCGCTGCCGGTGCACGGCACCGAGGTGGGCACCGACGTGGGCGCCGAGGCGGGCGCTGTGGTCGGCGCATCACCGGCCGTCGTCACGGTCGAGCGCTCGTCGTCCGCCCGCTCGCCGTCCGTCGAACTGCAGCCTGCGAGCGCGACGAGCGCAGCGAGCGCCGCCACGGCCATCGCGGCACGCGGTCGGCGGCGCATCACAGGTAGCTGCGGCGCTCCAGCCACCGCACCGCTCCCCAGCCCCACAACGGCGGCAGGTAGAAGGTGACGAGCCGGAACACCAGCGCCGTCGCCGTCGCCATGGCGTTGTCGATGCCGGCAGCGACCAGGCCGGCGATGATGGCGGCCTCGACGACGCCGATGCCGCCCGGGACCGGCATCATGCCGCCGAAGAGCGCCGCGGCGACGTAGACGACGATCAGCGTCGCCAGGTTCAGCTGACCGCCGAACGCGGCCAGGCAGGCGCCGAGGGCCGCCGCGTAGAGGATCTGGTTGGCGAGGTTGCCGCCGAAGAGCTGCAGCACCTTGCCCAGCGACCGCAGGCCGCGGAACGTGTCGAGCACCTCGGTCAAGAGCGGCCGCACCCGATCGAGCAGTCGGCTGCGTACCTTCGGCAACGCCAGTGCCAGCACCCCTCCCACGACCAGGAGGACCGCGACCACCGCCAGCAGCTTCAGCAGCCCGTCGATGTTGGCGTCCTGCGGCAGCGACAGGGTCATGTCGACCGCGCCGACCCCGAACACGAGCGTCAGCAGCAGCAGGGCCATCTGCACCAGGAAGCCCGAGAAGCTGTCGATGCCCGAGATCGACAACGCGGTCGGCGCCGGCACGCCCTGGCGCTGGAAGAAGCGGATGTCCATGGCCAGGCGTCCCGCGGTCGAGGGCACGGCGAGCGCGACGAACGCGATCGCCACCTGGAGCATCGCCACCGGCCCGTAGGGCAACGGACGCGGGCACGCCCCCCTCGTGGCGACCGCCTGGGTGAAGAACGGCAGCTGCGCCAGCACGAGCGCCACCGCGAGCCACACCGGGTCCGCTTCGCGCAGCGTGTCGACCACGTCCTGCAGGTCCACCTCGCCGAGCGCGGTGATCAGGGCGGCGGCGACCATCACGAGCAGGGCGATCATCAGCAACGTCCGGGGCGAGACCCGGCGCAGCTCGGCGATCTCGGGCTCCTCCACGCCGACGACCCCGGCCGCGGCGCTCCGCAGGGCGTCCAGGTCCAGTCCCGCGTCGCGCACCGCCCGACGCAGCGGGATGCTCATCGCCGGCACCTGCAGGTACGCCAGCATGTGCTCGACCCCGTCGTCGCCGAGCTGCTCCGCGGCGACCACGACCGCACGCTCGATCCCGACCACGATCGCGGTGCTGACCAACGTCTGGGCCTGGTCGGTGCGCCGCTGGTCCTCGGAGGGCACCAGCGTGACCGGCGACAGGTCGGTGAGCAGCACCTCGCCGTCGCGACGGTCGAAGGTCCGTGGTGTCAGCGACCCGTGGGCCATGCCCGCCGAGTGCAGCCGTGCCACCGCCGACCACACGGCGGCCAGGTCGTCGTCGTGCACCGACGAGCCGTCCAGGTCGGCCAGGGAGGTGCCGCCGCCGGTCAGCACGACCAGTGCGTCCTTCGAGTCGGTCGAGCCGGCGACCACCACCTGCGGCGCCGGGACGCCCCGTGCGGCGGCGAGCATCGTCACGAACCCCTCGTGCTCGACCTGCTGCTGACGTGACAGCGCCGGCGGTGCGGCGTCGCGGTACCAGACCGAGCGCCACAGCCGGGCGAGCAGCTGGGTGTCACGCGCGTCGCGCCCGTGCACCTTCACCACGATGGGCGTGCCCGCCAGGTCGGTGCCCTCGACGACGAGCACGCCGCTGCTGGCGCGCTGGGACTCGTGCAGCTCGGCCACGGGCAGGTCGACCTGGGCCAGGGCCTCACGGACCTCGTCGAGCGACGCCCGGCCGACCCGCGAGCCCAGGACCAGGTGCACGGTGGAGGCCGCCGCGACCGCGGTCAGCAGCGACAACAGGGCTCCCGTCGGCGTGGTCGCGCCGAGCAGCACGACCGAGGCGGCTGCCGTCCCGACGCACCACCGCCCGAAGCGACGGAACGGGAGCGACAGGTGGGGCGAGGCGGCGAACGAGACCCCCACGCCCAACGCGAGCACCGCCAGTGGCACCGTCCCGGTCGACCCACCGGTCAGCACCTCCGACAGCGACGGCCACGAGCCGTTGAGCCACCGTGCGACCAGCATCGCCAGGCCGAGCGCGGCGAGCGAGGTGAGCAGCACGTCGACGAGCACCTCGCCCCGACGGCGCACGACCGCGGTCACGAGGATGGTGAGCACCCACAGCAGCAGCGCGGCGACGCCCAGGCGCCACAACATGTCGAGGGTGGACGGCACCTCGTCGACCACACCGATCAGCGCAGTCTCGAACCCCGACGACGGCACCGCGGTGGCGGCCAGCACTGCACCCAGCAGCAGGGACGCCACCAGGAACAGCACGTCCGAACCAGATCGCTCCCGCGTGCCCTCGGCGGACGCCGCGAAGAACGGCAGGCCGCCGGTCAGCGGCCGCCAGAGCGGCTGGTGCTGGGAGCTCACGCGGCCACGGTACGCGGCTCGGGCTCAGGGACGGGTGAGGGTCACGTCGTGGGTGCCGGCGGGCCAGTCGAAGCGCGCCCGGCGCCGTGGCAACGCCGACGGCGACGCCGGGTTCGTGGTGAGCGCATCCACCGTGTGGTACTCGACCGACGCGTGCTCGGGTGTGCAGTCGACCAGGCCGTACCCCCGACGCACCAGGTCGACGTAGCGGAACCCGGGCCGGGTCTGTCGCAACGTCGTGCTGATCGAGCCCGCCAGGTCGCCGACGTAGTCGAAGCCACGCGACGAGACGGACCCGCAGACGAACTCCTGGGCGACGGCAGGGCTGAACGGCTCGTCGAAGTCGGCGAGCACCTTCGACTGCCAGAACGAGTGGATGTCGCCGGTGAGGAAGCCGACGTTGGCCACCGCCTCGGTGCGGAGGTGCTCGGTGACCTGGTCGCGCTCCCACATGTAGCCGGACCAGTCGTCGAAGTTGGCATAGAGCCCGGCGTGCTCGGGCAGGTCGGGGCGCAGCGCCCGCAGCGCCGGCTCGTCCAGGTCGACGACCCGGATCGGGCTGATCATCACCTGGTTGCCGACCAGCTTCCACGTGACGCCGTCCTGCTGGGCGGCGCCGAGTCCGTCGAGGAACCACGTGCGCTGGTCGTCGCCGAGCAAGGTGCGCCCGACCGAGTGCACCTCGCGCAGCGGCGGGTCGACGGTGAGGCCGAACTGGATCGGCTCGTCGTCGGGGCCCGTGATCTGGGGATCGCGGTACTGGCGGGTGTCGAGCAGCGACAGGTCGAGCAGCCGGCCCCAGCGAGCGCGGCGGTGGATCCGGTCGCCCTCGATGCGCATGACGGGCTGGTACTCGAACCAGGCTCGGTAGGCCGCAGCGGCTCGCGCCGGGAACTGCAGGTTGGTCAGCCGGTTGCAGTTGTTGACGAACTCGTGGTCGTCCCAGACCGGGGCGAACGGGTGCGCCGCGTGCGCGGCGCGCAGGTCGGCGTCGGAGCGGTACCGGCGGTACTTGGCGCGATAGCTCGGCAGGTCGACCGCGGCCTCGGGGTCGACCCGGACGTTGAGCGGGCCCGCTCCGCCGCTCTTGGACTCGTAGATGTAGTCGCCGAGGAACACCACGGCGTCGACGTCGAGCGCTGCGATGGCACGCCACGCCGGATAGAAGCCTGCGGACCAGCTCTGGCAGCTCGCCACCGCCAGGCGCACCGACGACAACGCCGCGCCGTCGCCGGGCAGGCTGCGGGTGCGACCGACCGGGCTGGTGTCCGCACCGATGGCGAAGCGGTACCAGCACGTGGCACCGGGCTCGAGGCCCTCGACGAGCACCTTGGCGCAGCCGTCGGTGTCGGGCGACGCCACCACGGTGCCGCGGGCGACGATCGACGAGAACCCGGGATCCGCCGCGACCTGCCACGTCAGCTCGACCGACGCGCTCGCGCCCGGTGCGAAGCGGGTCCAGAGCACCACCGCACCCGGAGCGTGCACCCCCGACGCGACGCCGCAGTCCCACACGCCCAGGTCGACCGGCGGTCCCTCGGGCATCGGCGCGCACGCCATCAAGTGCGCGGCGGCCAGGCCGCCGACCCCCATCGCGCCGCTCTTCAACAGTGTCCGTCGGTCCATCGCCCGTTCCCCCACGCCACGCCAGCCGGGTCAGGGTACGACGCCGAGCCGTCCGAGGACCACCGCGGAATGCCCCGGTGACCACCCGGGTTCGCAGGTCCATGAGCCTCGACCCCACGCTGCGCGACCTCGCACAGGCGAAGAACTTCGCCGCCCTGTCCACCCTCATGCCCGACGGGCAGCCGCAGACCCAGCTGATGTGGGTCCACGCGGATGACGAGCACCTGCTCATCAACACCGAGGTGGGACGTCAGAAGTTCCGCAACGTCGAGCGCGACCCGCGGGTCACCGTGACGGTGTTCGACTCGGAGAACCCCTACCGCTACGTCGAGGCGCGCGGGCGCGTCGTGTCGACCGAGGCGGGGGACGCCGCCCGGGCCGACATCGACGAGCTCTCGCAGAAGTACATGGGTGCGCCCTACGGCAACCCGATCGCGACCGAGCGTGTCATCCTGCGCATCGCGGTCGACAAGATCCACCGCAACAACGTCTGACCCGCACGGGGTCGATCAGGCGGCCACCGTCGGATCCCATGCGGCCAGGTCGGCCAGTCGGGCGTCGTTGGAGAACATCTCGACCTGCGGGATGTCGCCCAGGCCGAGACGACGCTGGATGCGGCGAACGACGAGCTCCTCGTCCCACTCGATCAGGGTGACCACCAGGCCGTCGGCGCCAGCGCGAGCCGTGCGACCGGAGCGGTGCAGGTAGGTGGTGTGGTCCTCGGGCGGGTTGAAGTGCACGACCACCGAGACCTCGTCGATGTGGATACCACGCGCGGCGACGTCGGTCGCGACCAGCACCGGGCGGGTGCCGTCGGAGAAGGCGCGCAGGGCACGCTCGCGCTGGTTCTGCGCCAGGTCGCCGTGGATCGCCGAGGCCGGCACACCCAGCTCGACCAGGTCCTCGACCAGGCGGTCGCAGCCGCGCTTGGTGCGACAGAAGACGATCGCCCGGTCCTCGGTGCCGACGATGCGGGCCACGACGGCGGCCTTGTCGCGGTGGTGGATCTGCACGAACCGGTGCGTCATGGACTCGACGGTGGGCTCGCGGTCCTCGATGCCGTGGATGGCCGGGTCCTTGAGGCGACGGGCCAGGCTGGCGACCGCGCCGTCGAGCGTCGCAGAGAACAGCATGGTCTGCGCCGTCGTGGGCACGTGGCGCAGCACCCAGTCGACCTGGGGCAGGAAGCCCAGGTCGGCCATGCGGTCGGCCTCGTCGATGGCGATGATCGCCACGTCGTCGAGGGCGACCTCGCCCCGCTCGATCAGGTCGATCAGTCGGCCGGGGGTGGCGATGAGCACGTCGACGCCGCGCTGCAGCTCGGCGACCTGGGTCTCCATCGAGGCGCCGCCGTACACGACGCCGACGCGGCGGTCGACCGCCGCGCCGAGCGGGGTGAGCTCGGTGCAGATCTGCGCCGCGAGCTCGCGGGTCGGGGCAAGTGCGAGCGCCGTGGGCCGACGGGTGACCGCGACCTCGGAGCGCACGAGCATCGGGATGCCGAACGCCAGCGTCTTGCCGGAGCCGGTCTTGGCCTTGCCGGCGACGTCGCGACCGGCGAGCGAGTCGGGAAGGGTGAGGGCCTGGATGGGGAACGCCTCGGTGACGCCCCTGGCGTCGAGGGCGTCGGTGATCCCGGCGGGAACGCCGAGGGATCGGAAGGACGACATGGGTCTGCTTTCGGAAATGTGGTCCGCCGGCATGGCGGCGGGAGCCCGAGTGGCTCCACGGTGCGGCAGCGGTCGTTCGACAGCGGCAGATCCGCACGCGACGCCCGGCGGGGATCCCCCGAACGGATCGGGCGGGTCCGGAGCGAACGCGTCGATGCCAGGGTACCAGAGCGCCGCCGAGACGACCCTCACCCTCCCCCGCAGCCGCTCGGGTCCGACACATGTCACGCCCAACCGGGGCGAGCCGAACGGCCCCGCACCGGTACCGTGGTGCGATTCGCGGGTCCGTCGTCGTCGACGTGCAACATGCCGCAGACGAAGGATCCCCCCATGGCACTGATCGTGCGCGACCTCACGGTCGAGATCGACAACAAGCGCATCGTCGACGGGGTCTCCTTCGACGTGCGTGCCGGTGACAAGGTCGGCCTGGTCGGCCGCAACGGTGCCGGCAAGACCACGTTGTTCCGTGCGCTCGGCGGAGCCCGTGCGCCCAAGGCCGGCACCGTGCGCCTGCCCGACGCCACCGGCTACCTGTCCCAGGACCCCCGCAGCGACGCGGTCGACCTGAACACGCCGTGCCTCACCCACGTGCTGTCGGGCCGCGGGTTGGACGTGGCGATGGAGCGGATCGAGAAGCTGACGATCGCGCTCGAGGAAGACGCGTCGATGGCGACGATCGAGGCCTTCTCCGAGGCACACGAGCACTTCGAGTCACTCGGCGGCTACGGCGCCGAGGCCGAGGCCCGTCGCATGGCCGACGGGCTCGGGCTGCAGGCGGACCGGCTGGACCTGCACGTGGGCGCGCTGTCCGGTGGCGAGCGACGCCGGCTCGAGCTGACGCGCATCCTCTTCGCCGGGAGCGAGGTCCTGCTGCTGGACGAGCCCACCAACCACCTCGATGCCGACGCACGCGACTGGCTGCTGCAGTTCCTGCGCAACTACCGCGGTGCGCTGGTGGTGATCAGCCACGACCTCGGGCTGCTCGACGACGCGATCACCAAGATCCTGCACCTCGATCGGGAGGCCGAGGACGCCGCGGGCACGCTGATCGAGTACCGCAGCAACTACACGACCTACGTCACCGCACGCGAGGCCGAACAGGAGCGCATCGGCGAGCTGGCCGAGCGCCAGGCCAAGGAGATCACGCGCCTGTCGCGTCGGGCCGACGGCATGCGCGGCCAGTCCGGCAAGCGCGCTCGTGTCGCCAAGGGCCTGGATGCCCGCGCCGCTCGCCTCGAGGCCGAGAAGGTCAGCGGGCCCGAACGACGCCGCACCATCTCGGTGCGCCTGCCCGACCCGCCCGAGTCCGACCGGACGGTGCTCGAGGCTCGCTCGCTCGCCAAGTCCTTCGGCGACCAGCAGGTCTTCTCCGACGTCACCTTCGACATCGGTCGCGGTGAGCGCATGTTGATCATGGGCCTCAACGGTGCGGGCAAGACCACGCTGCTGAAGCTGCTCGCGGACCGCCACGACGCCGATCACGGCGACGTGCAGCGGGGCCGTCGCACCAGCACCGGCTACTACGCGCAGGAGCACGAGGGCATCGAGGCCGGGCGGTCGCTGCTCGAGCACATGCGCAGCTCGGCGCCGATCGGCGACACCGAGGCGCGTGCGGTCATGGGCATGTTCGGCTTGTCGGGCGGCAAGGCGTTCCAGGACGCCGACACGCTGTCGGGCGGCGAGAAGACCAAGCTCGCCCTGGCCCAGCTGGTGGTCGGCGGCCACAACCTGCTGCTGCTGGACGAGCCGACGAACAACCTGGACCCGATGTCGCGCACCGCCGTGGGCGAGGCGCTGTCGGACTGGCCCGGCACGATCATCCTGGTGAGCCACGACCCCGAGTTCGTCCGTGCGCTGCGACCCGACCGGGTGCTCACCATGCCCGAGGGCCAGGTCGACCACTTCGACGAGTCCATGCTCGAGCTCGTGGAGCTCGCCTAGCCACCTGTGGAGCACGCCGATGCGGGGTGTCCCCTGGCGGCGCTTCGGCCACACCCCGATGGCGCTTCCGCAGAAGCGCTCGGCTTGGGAACCTGGAGGATTCTGGTGGCAGGGCCGCCAGAATCCTCCAAGTTGGCGCTTCCGCAGAAGCGTCCCTGACCGCCGGCACTGCGGCACTCGCGACCGTTGCGCGCTGGCGCACCACCCGTACCCGTCGGCCGTGGCGGCCGGCGGCGTGGCGTGGAGGAGCGCAGGGAGGACGCGGATACGTTGGAGGCGAGGCGGGTGTCGTGTCGTCGATCGAGAAGACTCGCCGACTTGCTACCGAAGTACTCGGGCAGCAGGTCGAGTGTGCCGTTGTCGCCTACCGGTACGTCCATCCAGCAGCGCTTGTCGTTGGCATGGCGACGGTCGGCATGTTGATCGCCGGCACCGATCGCAGCTGGGTGCGCCTTGCCGTGCTCCTCTTCGGGCTCAGCGCGGTGTACCTGCTGTCTCGACCGACCGTTGTGTTGGCTCGCACCCGAAACGGGATCGTCGCACTCCGACCGACGCTGCTTCGGCCGTCACGGCCCAGCGCGAACGTCGCTGACCGCTTCGCCGCGGAAGCCCCGATGGCGCTCGGGCCCGCCGCGTTCGCCTACCGGCCGCTCACCGTCAGCTACCACCGCTACTGGGTCCACTGGAGACACCGCGCTTCGGCCGAGCTCCTGGTCGGAACAACCGACGGTCGGGTCAACCGGCCCTGACCGCACCGCCCCAGATCGCTGGGTCCGTGACGTTCGCGAACACGCCAAGCTGCAGCTATGCCACGGTCTGAATCGCCCTGGGTTGTTCGGAGGCTCCGGGGTGCCCCGGCGACTACAGCTCCACCCCGTTGATGTCGCGAAGCCACTGAGCCCGGCGTCGATCTCCGAGCCAGCCACTCCCTGGGAGATAGACAGGCATCGGATCAACCACCGGCTGCTTCACCTCCGGGTAGTAGCCGATTCCGTTCCAAGGTGCACCCTTGTAGGCGGCCTTCGGAATCGTCACGACGTCGACTCCCGCTGGCACTTGCCGTGAGACGCCAAGCGGTCCGAGTCCGAGCCGAAGCCGCCTCGTGCGGGGATTCCACGTCGCTGTTGATCCAAGCTGGATCACCGCCGCAGCAATGGTCAGGCCAGCGACCATCACTCCGATCCCTCGACTTTGCCGCCCCACCGCCGCAGCGATGAGGAGACAAAGGGGAGCCAGTCCCAGGAAGAAGAAGCCGCCGCTCAAGGTACGCGACGCCACACCTCTCGGCAGGATTGTGTCCTTCATCTACCGGATGACCGTATCCCCAACGCCGAGCCCCGACGACACCTCGAGGCATGGACTGTGATGTCGAAGCGGACGACTCGCTGCGTGTTCGCTGTCCTGGACGTATCGCGCTCGAGACCCAGACGCTCACTCCGCTCCTCCACGACCGCCCAAGCGACACGGTCGCTCGAGCAGAACAAGCGTGGCCCCTCCACTCGACCTCCACTCGCGCCGCACTCGCCGCACTGTCCAGAACCGCCGGCACAGCGACGCTGGCGTCAGGCTCGGGCGTCGTGGAGGTCGCAGAGTCGCCCTGCGATCGCCTCGACCGTCGATGCTCCAGATGCGACGGCCATGACGAGGTCGTTGACGTCGTCGTTGGATGCGGCCGCCACGCTGGCATCGTTGATCTCGAGGAAGACGGCGGTGGCGAGCCATCCGAGTCGCTCGTTGCCGTCGACGAGCGCATGGTTGTCGACGATCGACTGGAGCAGCGCAGCGGCCTTCAGCCAGAGCGTCGGATAGGCGTCGCTGCCGCCGACAGTGGTCTGCGGACGGGCCACTGCAGCGCCGAGCAGGCCCACGTCGCGGATGGGTGGTTGGTCGCCGAGCAGGCGCTGCGCAAGTCCGAGGACGTCATCGAGGTCGAGGAACTCGACCGGGTCACTCACCGCCCGAGGCGCTCGATCGCGTCAGCGTGCACGTCCAGGATCAGCTCCGACGCCGTCGACACCTTCGATCGGTGCTCACTTCGGGCGATGTACTCGCGGATGGCCCGGCGGGCCGCGTCCTGCATGGAAACACCTTCCGCGGCGGCTCGCCGACGGAGTGCTTCCTGCTCCTGCTCATCGAGCCGCAGCGTCATGGCCATGGCGCCATGGTATCACCCTGACACCAATGCGGGGCTCGCCGTGACCTGCCCCAGATCGCCTTGGAGCGCATGGTCGGAGTTCGTTCGGCGACCGCCACGAGGTGCGGCTCGGGCCGTCACTCGCCCCGACCGGCGTGGGAGGTCCTACGCTTCGACCATGACCGAATGGCACGAGATCGAGCGAACATCCCTGGACGTCGTCGATCTGGTCGCCCGAGGATCTGGCACGGAGGACCTGGCGAAGGTGGATGTCGGCCTCTCCGGCGTCCCGCCGTACGGATGGGTCGAGTACTTCCGCCAACCGACCGGTGTCACGGTGCCGGCGGACATGCACCCGTCGCTGTCCCAGGACCGTGTCTCGTTCGCTGCGCCCGTGTCCGAGCTCGAACGGTTCGTGGAGACCTTGGACGGGGTCATCAGCCAGGCCAACCGTCGCTACGCCACCAACGACGTGCCGCGGATGGAGCGCCAGGCGCAAGCCCGCGAGGGCCGCAGCCAGGAGGGCGAGGATCGCCAGACCCGCCTCGAGCAACTGCAGCGTCGCGCCAAGGACCTCTGAGCCACGGGTCCGACCAGCCGGTGTCGATCGACTGAACGAATCGGCTGAACGAGCGGCGCCCTCGCCTGTCAGGATGCCCGTGTGGAGCCGATCGGGCCGAAGATCGCCGAGGGACGCGACAGCGAGATCTTCGAGCACGGGCAGGGCTTGGTCCTGCGCCGCGCCAAGGACGGGCGCTCGCTCGAGGTCGAGGCCGAGGTCATGCGACACGTGCGCGCCCACGGCTACCCGTGCCCAGCGGTGCACGACGCCGGACAGGGCTACCTGGTCATGGACCGCCTCGACGGCCCGACGCTCATGGACGTCGTCGGCCGGCCGCCGTTCCCGCTGCGCCGGTCGGGGCACCTGCTCGCGGAGCTGCACCAGCGACTCCACCGGATCCCCGCGCCACCCGGGCTCCGTGTCGCCCCGCTGGCCGGGGATCGCCTCGTGCACCGCGACCTGCACCCGCTGAACGTGATCATGACCGACGACGGGCCGATGGTCATCGACTGGGCCAACGCATCCGCCGGCGACCCGGCGTTCGACCTCGCCGACACCTGGGTGCTGTTCGCCTGCGCGACGCCTCCGAGCAGTGGCCTCGACCGTCTCATCGTCCCGATCGGGCGACGTGTGCTGCTGCGATCCTTCCTGAGCCACGTCGACGTCGCGGCAGCGCGCCGGGCCGTTCCGGCAGCCGTCGAGCACCGGCTGACCGACCCGAACATGTCGGCGGACGAGCGCGCCCGGATGCAGTCCTTCGCCGCCCGGTTCTCGGCTCGCTGACGGCCGAGGCGCCCTTGCGTCAGATGGTCATGGCCATGTTGGACGCCAGGTGCAGGCCCTTGGACTGGTCGCCCGCGATCTCCAGGTCGACGCCCAGGTGGTCCGACGGCTGGGTGCGGCCGCCGGTCAGGCGGAGGAACGCCAGGTCCGACATGGCCAGGGTCACCTCGGGCTCCAGCTCGGGGTCCTCGACGACCTGGGCGCGACCGTCGACCACCACCACGTAGGTGCGCACCACCGGGCCCGTCAGGTCGACGCGCACCACCGACCCGTCGGGCAGCGCCGCCTTGCGACCGACGATGTAGCCGAGCGCGCCGTCGACCTCGGGAAGCGCCGCCTCGATCGCAGCAACGTCCAGGCGGTCCGGCGCACCGAGGGCCAGGCGGATGTCGTGCTCGTGCAGGTACGTGTCGTAGTGCCGGATGCGCATGAAGCGCCCGTACGTCTCGTCCTTGCCCACCGGGGTCCACGAGGGCGCGTCGAAGTCGGTCTGGTCCATGGCATCGAGCGCAGCGGCGCGCCGAGCGGTCACCTCGCGGAAGCGCTCGAGCACCTCGGGTCCCGACAGCGACCTCAGGTCCTCGACCCAGACCTCGCCCATGCGGGCGATGTCGTTGCGCAGGTGCGTCAGGTGCGACACGTCCACCTGGGGCGCCGGCACACCCTCGAGCATGAGCTCGGTACCGATGATGTGGGCCAGGACGTCCTGCACGGTCCAGCCGGGCAGGCAGGTCGGCGTCGCCCACTGCTCGTCGGTGAGCGGCGAGCACAGCTGGTCCAGCGCGGCCCAGTCGGCGCGCAGCAGGTCTCGCATCGGTGCGATCTCGACGATGGTCGGCATCAGGGCGTGTCCTTCTGGATGGTGACCCAGTCTCTGGCGGTCAGGTAGGGCTCGAACGCCGCGGCAATCGCCCCGACGTCGTCGGGTGACTTGGGGCGCTGCAGCTCGTACAGGTGCGGGAAGCGCAGCCAGGCGGTCACCGCGTGCCACAGCGCGACGGCGTCGTCGCCGGTCGGCGGGTCGATCAGCACCGGGCCGAACAGCGCCTGACGGCCGTGCGCGGTGTCGTCGAACACCAGGGTCGGCACGCCGTAGCCGGACAGCTCGAGCACCTGGCGGTGCTCGGCGAGCACCTCGTCGCCGGTCGTCGGGTCCGCGATGGCCTCGGCCACCAGTGCAGGGTCCAGGCCGAGCCCGACCAGCAGCTCCTCGGCGACCTCGGGGCGGTGCGGCTTGCGACCGTCGACGTGCAGGGCGGTGCCGGCGGCCAGGTACCAGCGGTCCAGCAGCTCCATGTCGGTGCGGCGCAGCAGCGCGCCGATGCGCATCATCGACCAGCCGTAGGACCACTCCCGCTCCCACGGGTGCTTCTTGCCCTCCTCCCGGTTCACCTCCTCCAGGCTGAAGAAGCGCCAGTCGACGGCCAGTCCGAGCTGGTCGCGCACCTCACGCATCCACAGCGAGGTCTGGTAGGCGTACGGGCACATGATGTCGAAGTGGAACGCGACCCGGGTCGGCTCCTCGAACGTCTGCTCAGACATGGTCGACCTCACTGCTGGGCGTTGGCCCGTCGTTCGTCCGCAGCCGCGGCGGCTGCATCCTCTGCAGCGGTCGCCGAGGGATGGGCCCGCTGCACGAGCTGGATGTCGACCCGGTGCAGCTCGCCCTGGAACGGCGACGGGCCGGAGTACATCGGGCTGACCTGGGAGCCGTGGTCGAAGCCCACGCTGGGCCCGATGCTCGAGATGACCTGCATGACGAAGGGCAGCTCGACGCTGCCGCTGGCGACCCCGTCGACCACGACGGTCGCGTCGCCGCCCCGGCCGCTGCGTCGGACCTGCACGCCGACGGTGGAGGCCCCGACGGGGACCGGAAGCTGGGAGCGCACCACGTGGTGGTCACCGAAGCAGTTGTAGTCGAACACCAGGTGCTCGTCGTCGACGAACAGGCTGAAGCCCGAGTTCTCGGTGCCGGTCGCGTAGAGCACACCGCCCTGGCCGGCCGCCCGGTCGATGGTGGCGACCAGGTCCCAGCTACGGCCGCCGAGCGCGGGCGCGGTCTGCGCAGGCAGCGGCGTCATCGGCGGGAAGTACGTGTAGTGGCGGTCGGGGCGGTGCGGCGAGTGCTCCCGGAAGCGGGCCCCGAACAGCTCGATGGTGCGCTGGTCGAGCGGCAGCACGCCCTGCGCCTCGGCCTCGGACCACCACAGCTCGATCAGCTCGGCCAGGCGCTCCGGCTCCTGCCCGGCCAGGTCGTGGCACTCCGAGCGGTCCGTCGCCAGGTGGTACAGCTCCCATCGGTCGTCGTCGAACGAGGTGCCGTAGTCGTGGCGGGTGACGGCCTTCCAGCCGTCGGCGTAGATGCCGCGGTGCGCCATCATCTCGAAGTACTGCACCGCCTTGCGGGTGGGCGCCGCAGCGTCGTCGAGCGTGTAGGCCATCGACGTGCCCGAGATCGGCAGCTGTTCGACGCCCCGGTAGACGTCGGGCGGGGTCACGTCGAGCAGCTCGTAGAGCGTGGGCACGACGTCGTTGACGTGGTGGAACTGGTCGCGCAGCTCTCCTCCGCCGGTGATGCGAGCCGGCCAGTGCACGATGAGCGGCACGTGCACCCCGCCCTCGTGGGTGTTCTGCTTGTACCACTTGAAGGGGGTGTTCCCGGCCTGCGCCCAACCCCACGGGTAGTTGGCGTGGCTGTGGGGACCACCGATGTCGTCGATGCGCTCGACGGCCTCGTCGGGGGTCTCGATGAGGAAGTTGAAGAACTTCATCTCGTGCATGACGCCGAAGGGGCCGCCCTCCTGGCTGGCGCCGTTGTCGGACAGCACCATGACGATGGTGTTGTCGAGGCGTCCCAGCCGCTCCAGCGCATCGAGGTAGCGCCCGATCTGCACGTCGGTGTGGTCGAGGAACGCGGCGAACGCTTCCTGCAGCCGAGCTGCCAGGCGTCGGTCGTTCTCGGGCATCGTGTCCCACCCCTCGACACCAGGGTTGCGCGGCGCCAGCTCGGTGCCCTCCGGGAACAGTCCCATCTCCATCTGGCGGGCGAACCAGCGCTCCCGCGCCACGTCCCAGCCGTCGTCGAAGCGGCCGCGGTACTTCTCCAGGTACTCCGGCGGCGCCTGGTGCGGCGCGTGCATGGCGCCGAAGGACAGGTAGGTGAACGTCGGCCGGTCGGGGCGCACCGACACCGAGTCGTGCAGGAACCCGATCGCACGGTCGACCAGGTCCTCGGACAGGTGGTAGCCGTCCTCGGGCCCGGCCGGCGGGTCGACGGCGTGGTTGTCGTAGACCAACTCGGGGTGGAACTGGTCGGTCTCGCCCTCGAGGAAGCCGTAGAAGCGGTCGAAGCCGCGCTGGCACGGCCACTGGTCGAACGGTCCCGCCGCCGAGGCCGACTCCATCGGGCACAGGTGCCACTTGCCGACCGCGAACGTGGCGTAGCCCTCGTCGCGCAGCACCTCGGCCACGGTCGCGGCGGAGTTGGAGATGTGGCCGCGCATGTGCGGATAGCCGCTGTCGAAGTTCGACACCGAGCGCATGCCGACGGTGTGGTGGTTGCGTCCCGTGAGCAGCGCGGCCCGCGACGGCGAGCAGAGCGGCGTTACGTGGAAGTTGGTGTAGCGCAGGCCGCCGGCGGCCAGTCGGTCGATGTTCGGCGTGTGCAGCTCGGAGCCGTAGCAGCCCAGGTGGGCGAAGCCGGTGTCGTCGAGCAGGATCACCACCACGTCGGGGGCGTCGTCGCCGGGGTGCGGCGGCGTCGGCCACCACGGGGTCGACTCGGCCTCGGTGCGGGCGATGTGGCCCCCGTCGGTCGGCTGCTCAGTGGTCGGCTGCTCGGTGGTGGTCATGGGGTCACCAGATCCTCGTCGGCCCACGACTCGGCGAGCCGGTCGATCAGGGGGCGCACGATCATCGTGTAGGTGTCGGACATGGCGGGCTCGCGGAACTCGTGCTGGGCCTCGAGCCGGGCCGGGTCCATGACGACGGTCATGAACGCCTCACGGCTCGGGAACGAGTTGAACCGCACCTGGTCCCACCGGCGGCCGTCACCCACGACGGTGCCCTCGACGCGGAACCACCCCTCGACCCGCACGCCGTGGGGCACCGCCACGTCGATGGCGTGCTGGGTGTAGGCCGACATGGACTCGACGCTCTCCTCCCGGGTCGCGTGCTCGGTGTCGAAGGCCACGACGTGCACGACCACGATGCGGGGATCCTCGGCGGTCGACGGGAAGGGCACCTGGTCGAGCTCCGGGGCGTCGTCGGGACCCTCTGGGTGGGCGAACGGATGGGTGCCCGCGATGATCGTCGAGGCCATGCCTGCGTCCTTGTGCACGTGGTGCTCGACGAACTCGTCACGGAACTGCATGTCGACGAACGCCCGGCGGGTCGGGTACTTGACCACGGCCACACGATCCCACGCCGGCTGGTCGCCGAGCAGCTGGGTCTCGACCTCGCCGAAGAAGACGATCTCGGCGCCGACGGCCGCCAGCGAGTCGAACGGTGCGTACAGGTCGTCGGCCTGCTGGCCGGTCAGCTCGGTGTCGCGGCCGTCCGCGTACTCGGCACGGTCGCGGTAGCGCATCAGGTTGACCATCCAGACCGGACCGTCCTGCTCGGGCGGCGTCGAGCCGAGCAGGTGGGCGTACTGCTCGTCGAGCTGGCCGTAGCGGACGGTCAGGGCTGGGTTGATCACGTCGTCACTCATGTCGGCTCCGGAGATGGGGAACTAGTGGCACTGAGCTTGCCATATCATGCGGCGCCGGCGGGCCGGGGACGTGGTGCTCGGTCGGTCAGAACACCGAGTCGACGTCGTGTCGCACGAGGTGGTCGATGTTGCGCTCGGCCAGCGCCGCGATCGTCAGCGACGGGTTCGCACACGCGGTGGAGCCGGGGATCAGCGCGCCGTCGTTGACGTAGAGCCCACGTTGGCCCAGCACCCGGCCCCAGCGGTCGCACACCTTGCCGATCACGGCGCCGCCCAGCGGGTGGAAGGTGCAGGGGTCGATGGCGGTCATGTCGATCGCCCCCACGGCACCGGCGGCGCGGCCGACCTGTGCGACGCGCCGACGTGCGGCAGCCATGGCCGGACCGTGTGCGCTGGCAGGGAACTCGAGCCGGGCCCGGTCGCGGGTGGCGTCGTAGCGGAAGCGACCGTGGCCGTCGGGGATGAAGATGCCGATCGTCTCCATCACGTTGGCCTCGGCCTGCAGCGGGATCGGCGCGAACAGCACCGTCACGGGTCCATCCGGGTGGTCCCAGTCGAACGAGCCGATGCTGGCGGGCCCGCCCTGGCGAGCACCCATGGGCGAGCCCAGGATCTGGGTGGTGAGCAGATCGCCGTTGGTCGACCACCACGCGCCGACGTCGTCGGGCAGGTCGGCGATGTCGCCGGTGCCCGAGGCACGCACCAGCAGCTTCGTGGTGTTGGGCGAGCCGGCGCACAGGAACAGCGCGTCGGCGACCAGGTCGATGCGCTCACGAACGACGCCGTCGGTGTCGAGGCGTTCGGTGGCCACGACCCAGCGGCCCTGAGGGTCCCGGAGGATGCGCTCGACGCGGTGCAGCGCCAGCAGCTCGACCCGGCCGGTCGCTTCGGCCGCGGGCAGGTAGTTGGTGTCGAGCGAGCGCTTCCCCGGACCGTTCACGCCGTAGATGACGTCGCCGGTCGAGATGCTGGGCGGCAGCTCGCCCCGCAGCTCACGGCGCACGACGTCCCAGTCGATCGGCATGGGCACACCGGCGGCGTCCGGGAGCCCGGCGGTGCGCACGTGCTCGATGAAGCGACGACTGGAGCGGTAGCGGTCCGACGCGAGCACGTCGTCGGGGATCGGGCTGGCGCCCAGGTTGGCGCGCACGTACGGGTACCAGCGCCGGTCGAACTCCTCGTAGTCGAGCTCGTCGGGCATGACCCGGTCGAACAGGTCGCCGCGGGGCTGCACCGACATGCCGTGGTACGGCAGCGAGCCACCGCCCACCGCGGCGGCGCACACGATGTCCATGCCGTCGCCGGGGATGCGCTCGAGCAGCCCGGTGTAGGGCTGCCACGGCGGCGACGGGATCAGGTTGCCGGCCGCGGTGTTCGTCGGGCTCAGCCACGACACACGTCGGTCCGGGGCGAACATGGTGGGGAACGTGCCGCGCTGGCCGCTCGCCCAGCGCCGTCCTCGTTCGACCAGCGTGACGTCGACGCCGCGCTCGGCCAGGCGCAACGCGGTGACCGAACCACCGAAGCCGGTGCCGATCACCACGACCCGGCGACGCTCGGTGCGCCGACCCACCGGCGTGGGTGCGCAGGCGGCTGCGACCAGACCCGTGCCGACCGCCGCCAGCGAACCGCCCAGGACCGCTCGCCGACTGACCTGTCGCTCCCGCTCCCCCGACATGTGCGCCCTCCGTGCCGCCGCTGACCGCTGCGGTCCTGCTGCCGATGCGCTGCACCCGCCCGAGCCCAGCCCCGTCCGCGCCGCAGCGTATCGGCCTCGCATCGTCGACTCGTCACCGTCGGGGCGCGGCCCAGCGCCGCGGGCGTCTGCACCTGCGGCGTGGGCATGTTGCAGTGCGGGCGCGCAGCCGGGTGCTGGGCGCTGCGTCGGCGCCGGGGTGGTGGCGGGGTGCACAGCCGGTGTTGGCGGTGCGGGCTCAGGTGTCGGGTGGTGGTGCGGTACCGGGGGCGGGTCCGTGGCGTTGGCGTTGGTGGCGTTGGCCCCAGAAGGTGTGGCCGTCGGGGCGGGTCCAGCGGGTCCAGCCGTCCGGGTCGAGGTGGAGTTGCCAGTCGGGGTGGTGCGCGAGGC